>Ga0307517_10001434_pt1 | contig 40101 bp, 52 predicted proteins | sample 23_EM_MG_FD_194515 | JGI IMG/M metagenome (GOLD analysis project Ga0307517, IMG submission 194515) | Populus trichocarpa ectomycorrhiza microbial communities from riparian zone in the Pacific Northwest, United States - 23_EM | ecosystem: Host-associated > Plants > Roots > Unclassified | place...
GTCTGGTCAACTTTCCACCTGTCTGTCTTCCGGTATATCAATAGGTCACACATACGCACAGGAGGGTGATTTCGGCACGCGCGACACACCATCCAAACTAAACGGGTCCTGCGAAATCAGCCCAACACCGGTAGAGGTGGGGGAGGGTTAAAAGGTGAGGGTCCGTGTCTACGGCTAGATATATCAGTGCTATTATCGAGCCTAATTTAATACTTGTATCTGATGATGTGTACTGTAGTACGGTACTTAGATGATCAATGTACGAGTACTCGAGTACTGTGCACCCCAGCACTGCACGAGTACTGTAACTTACTACTCTTTTCCCGACAGACGAAAGCACCACAACTCCAAGCCCGGAATTCTAAAAGCAATCGGTATCCCTTGGGCGGCGTGAAATAGTAAAATTTGCTGAGTAACTTATGTTCCGACCCGCTAAGAAGTGCTGGGTCATTTGAGAGCTCGGATGATCGAAAATCTGAGTTTCTGACTGAACTTGGCTGACTGTGGCCAAATCCGGTCTTAGCGTATCAATCATATTATCACGCCGCCCAAGGGATAAGCTGGAACAGCTATTTGAAAGCATCAAATCTGTAGTAAAAGATAAGGTAAAATTAGGACTACCCTACAAAATCTTCACCTAGCATGCCGCATCCACTATTCCCTCCATCGCGGGCCGCCCCGGTACTGCTTTCACGTGCGTTTCTGCCCCGCCTAAAAGGGAATAAAAAGAAGGCACATTGTCCCGATTAGCAAATATAACCCTTTGTGCTGCCGAGAGCATCTCATCCGAAACTCGAAGGGTGACTTGCGACACCAACACAGTATTCTCTAGGCTACTTCACGAGACTCGATGAGCAGCTGGCCGGCTCATCTACCATCCGACCAGGTTTCCTCAGGATTAAGATTAGTTTGTGCGGAGGATCTCCCTCCTCCCTCTTCTCTCCCCTCCCTCCCCTCTATCCGTGTCCCTTATCATACCCCCCGTGTGACCCCTATCCCCCCGCAATATCGGCACCTTAGTTCTTCCCAGTTCCTGCTTCTATTATACTCGGGGGTGTCCTTAAAAATCGGAAACTACCCATGCTGAATCAGGGCCAAAACGATCGAGGGATCACAATGTCTGGAAAACTTAACCTTGTAACTCCATGTACTTGTCACAGGCAATAAGTACCCGAACATTGAGGTGATCAGACGCCCTTTTGGGCAATTCTCACCAAAATTGCCCCTGTTAACTGTGTACACAGGCCTCCAATGGATGTCTTACCTCTAAAATATCCCTGAAATATCCCTGAAATATCGCCGTTTATCCCTGTATTATCCCTGTTTTCCTTCTAAATGTTCGGGTACTTGTTGCCTGTGACAAGTAACTAGGCATCTTAAACAAGGTATCATACTTAGCAAGAGACAGGGGACCAGTATAAAGTGAACTGAGGGGCAAAAGTGTGGATTGCAAGTAAGAAAAAAAGCCGAGGATATTGTTTGCTCCAAGATTGAAATGTTCTGTCATTGGTATCATTTGGATAGATTTATTCTATTAAATTTACTTCATGGGATTCTGTCCCCCATACATGCTCTTTTCATTTCAAAATACTACGGGTTCTTGGACTGCTGATCCCCAGGGGAGTTTTCCAAGTTTTGTTGCTTTCTGCTCGCCAACCTTGCATGACAAGGATTTGATCTTTCCGATTTTTATGGACACCCCCGAGTACTACTGTTGTTATCATATCGTGCTCCCCCCATCGCGCCTTCTCTTTAGCCCCGTGTCCCAAATACCACACACGGGTGGGATTAGTGAAAATAAATAGGAGGGAATTACTACAAATAAGCCAGACTATATCTCGCGCGCCCATCATGGCGAGCGATAATCCACACAACTTTCCCCCTACTCTCACGCCGAGCCAATGGATCACTCTCTACTCCCTCACCTCCGCCATAATCCAGCCATTCACGGAGGACGAAATAACAGCATACATACAATCCGCAGCGACGGATATCTCAAAGGAGCACGTTAGGTCCTTTCTCCTGGAAGAAGCGAACTATACAAATCCCCGCTTCAGATTCGCTCTAGAGCACACCCTAGAGAAAAAGCTGCCAAAAAGCTCGGTTCAGGCAATATGCTTTGTGCTAGGCCTACTCGAGTACGCCCCCCTCCCCCGCGCGCAATTCACCCTGCATTCGCTCCCCCAACCTGAGGCTGACGATCTCTCTACAGTTCCATACCCGGCTGCCTCCTCCTCACCTTTTCCCTGACCCCATTCCACCGTCAGCCGGCGCGCGTTCGGGAGGACCTTATAATCTCTTGGCTCGACCAGTCATCCCGGCTCCTCTTCCCGCCAATTCGCAGTTTCGCAAAGGCCATCGCGGCCCTAACCAAGGTAGTCTGGTCACGGAGTGCGGATACAGACATGTACTATGGGGCTATAGGGTATCCGGAGAAGACCGGAGCCGGGGTGAAGGCCCTGGATGGGGAACCAGGGGAGTTTTACAAGTTCGAGTTTCTAGACTTCTCTACCAGCGAGAAGAACGTGCTCGAGTGCGACGTTGTCATCGTCGGGTCGGGGTGTGGGGGAGCTGTTGCGGCGGCTCGACTAGCGGGTGAGGGTCTTGACGTTGTGGTTGTCGACCGCGGCGAGTGGTGGGTCTCATTCTTCTCATGTCTATCCCCGCGCCGCACCCGTACTTGTGGGCTTTAAGCTAACGCGGACCGGGAGGGGTTTAGGGTTCCATCCGATCAGCTACCGTTACGGGAGGTTGAGGCTTTTACTAGATTGTTTGACAGCGGTCTGACTCTTACGACTACGGATGGAGTTGTTGCTTTGATAGCGGGTGATACGTTCGGTGGCGGCGGAGTAGTTAATTGGGCTGCGAGCCTCCAGGTATACATTATCATTCCGGGGTCAAGGTCAGATCATGGGATCTAACTCGAAAACAAAAAAAAGACGCAAGGATTTGTCCGGGAGGAGTGGGCGGAGAAGCACAATCTTCCCTTCTTCCTTTCCAACGATTACCAGAATTGCTTGGATAAGTACGAGTTCCAACACCTTCGCAATGCGGGACTATGGCTGATAGAGTAGGGTGTCCGAGCGAATGGGCGCCACGGTGGAAGGCATTAAGCACAACCACCGAAACCAGACTATTCTAGATGGATGCAGGAAGTTGGGCTACTCTGCGGCAATTGTCCCGCAGAATACGGGTGCTACTTTACCAGGCGATAAGGAAGGCATGGTACGTGAGCATGCAGATGGGTATTGCGGCTATGGGTGTGGGTGCGGCAAGAAAGGAGATGGCCGGAAGATGGGAACGTATGTTCATAACCTATGTGGATCACGATATCTCACTTGACTAACTCTATATTTCGCAGAACCCATACCTGGCTCCCGGATGCCGCCAAGGCTGGCGCCCGCTTTATCCAGAGCTACTACGTAGATAAAGTCCTTTTTTCCAGCGATGCCAAAACCAAAGCCGTAGGAGTAACGGGCACCTGGGGCCCGCAGAAGGTCCCACTAAAGATCATGGCCAAAAAGGTCATTGTGAGCGCCGGTTCACTGCACTCGCCGTGTTTACTCTTACGTAGTGGACTATCCGTACTCCCCCCCCTTCCCCATACCGCTACACACATGCAACCACTAAACAACGCCAGAACCCAAACATTGGCAAATATCTCCACCTCCACCCCGGCGTCACAATCCACGCCTTCTTCCCAGAGCGCACAGACCCTTGGATAGGCTCTCCACTCACCACCGCCTGCACGCAATTCGAAAACCTCGACGGGAGCTACCACGGCGGAAAGCTCGAAACCGCCATAATGGGCCCACTGGTAGTCGTAGGCCCACTCCCCTGGCTCTCCTCGGCGAGCTTGAAGCGCGCAATACTAAATTACCGCCACTCGGGCCTCTTCTTCACAATCCAGCGCGAGTGCGAGCCCGGAATGGTGACGCTAAACGCCCACGGCGGGCCGGCCGCCAAGTATACCATTAGCGAAGCCGACCGAGCAATGATCCAAACTTCCCTGCTAGGACTAGCGAAGATACTCTACGTTCAAGGAGCAGAGGAGATATTACCATCGGTCTACGGCATGAAACCCTTCAAGCGCAATCCCACCGCCGCCGAGCGCGAGGAGGAAATCCGCGAGGAGATCGCCGAGGCAGAGTCCTCCGGACGCTACTTCTGGGGCGGGGGAGACCGCGGCGAGGATAAAGACGAGGGGGATGAGGATGAGGAGAATGATGAGGGTGCGTGTGGATACGCAATGCATCAGTTTAACGACCCCGGTATCATGGATCGGAGGTTCCAGCGGTGGCTGAAGAAGTTTGCCGCCCACGGGATGGGTGGAGAAAAGACGATTTATGGGTCGGCGCATCAGATGGGGAGCTGTCGTATGGGGAATGATGGAGGCGTTGGGTCTGTCGTGGACCCCAAGGGGAGGGTGTGGGGCGTTGAGGGGCTGTTGGTTTCGGACGCGAGTGTCCTGCCGAGCGCTTGCGGGGTCAACCCTATGATCACTACCATGGCTATTTCCGAGTGGATCTCTGGCGGGGTGGTGGCAGAGTTGAAGTCGCAGAAGGGTGGTGGTGGTAGTGCTGATGGTGTTAAAGCTTAGTCACGTAGCGGATATACCCAGTTGGACTGTAGTATCGTATTTCTTTTTTTTATAAAATCCGCGGCTTATCCGTAGCTAGCTACAGGAAAGCCATGGCATTCACCCTGAGGTAGGCTGCGGCCTAAAACCCCTATTTAAACAAAAGAAATCCTCCCCTATCCAACACGCAATAGAGTGATCTTCCATCCGAGATGGTGTGTCAAAGGCGCTTCTTTACGATCACTGGTTTGCGCGACCATTACCCTTTCGGGCATCTCTGAGGCAACTACACACCTCCGCTCCTAGCTAATCGCCCGAGGCACAGCCCCGCGTGCGGCCGAAGTGCCCCGCAGGCCCCCCACGGGATAAGGTGGGTGTGCACTGCTCAGGTAGAGCTTCGCAACCCACCCCGACCCCGTTAACGCCCCTGTCTGTGGCCCCCTGCACCAAGATTAGTGGTATAAACGATCCATCAGGATCTCCTTCTGTAGCGTGTTTTCCCCCACTGCACCCACCACCTTCCTCTTGGTCGAGGGTACGTGATCTACTACAAGACATCCGGTGTAAGCCGGAACAGTCCGCCTGCTGCTGCCGAAGCAGCCCCCCCATGACCTTGTTACGGTACTTTTACTCCTTAGGCCCCGAACAACGCTTTATGTATGCACCCTCGTCGACCACCCTAAGGCGGACGACCTCAGAGCTGGTGCAACGCTCCGACACCACGGGTCTACCCTGCGCACGGCATGCCGTAACCATGGGACCGACAGCGGCATACTGTCCTCTCGGCCCCCCCCCCACGTTGCTTCTACAGCTTCGCGATCGTGGAGAAAAAAAAAGAAAAAGAAAAAAAAACCACGCCTCACTGGGATGAACCAGCTTCATCAATCCTTTAAGTTGCTCTGCACCACACTGCAACCGTAGGCCACACTGTCTTTCAAGCATCACAAAGCAGACGTCTCATCCCTCCTCGACTGTCTGCTGTATTAACCATGGGCCCGCCCAACATCACATGATGAAGGCACTTCCCCCTTCTGCCCACGAGAGGTGTCCCATCAGAGCACTGGCCTTCAAGCACTGAACACGGGCTTCTTATATCACCGTGTGGATACGGAATTGAGCCGTATAGCGTCCCCATCGGACAGTTTTCAGGGCACGGCACGGGAATTGCTCCCTCTCCCCATTTCCCAACATCCCAGTTGTAAGGGAAACAAGGTAGACCCATTTCCCCTGTTTTTAGAGGCCCAAGAAACCTTTCTTTGTCGGTAACTAAGGCCAGGCTGGGAACGCTGGCCTTGGGGATGTTTTATTTGATCCAAGCCTATGAAGCTCCACCAAAGTTCGGCTTGGATAGGACCATGATAAGATCTTCAAAATAAGATCATAGTGTTTTGCACCGTACCCACCTTCCTAAATAGGAAGGTGAAATGAAATAGGTGGTATGGAGTTTTGTTGGGCTGTGGTATCGTATTGCCTTGTATAATATTATACCAAACTCTTCACGGAGGCCTGGTACAGCGCAGGGACAACTGCCGCCGTACAAGCACCGTTGTGTGGCTGCCGTGAGGCGAGCGTCGTGAGAAGCCCGGAACAAAAGGTGTGATAGGAAAACTGAAGTGTGTTTGTTGTTGGATGTGAAGGTGAGGATGTACAGAGAAAGGAACGCAACTGAGAATAAATACAGTTTGTGGTGGCCACTCGCACAGTGGGCCCGCTATCACACAAACACCAGAAAAACCAGTCACCCTCAACATGGTGACAGTCCCACTCCCACTCACTAGTGTGCCCTAACCTGACACACCACGACGAGGCCACCCTGTCAACTCTCACTCTTCACCTCTTATCATAATAATTATGATATCTGAAATATATATGTTTTAAGTATCATGCAGCACTGAATTTACTACCTGCTCTTAACCCTCACAGTCCCTGTTTTCTTAACTCGGCATGCATCCCGAACACATCCTCCAGCATACGCGGCCGTTGTCCCCAACCCTTCTTCGACACATCTTCTCTACCATTTCAAGGCAGTCCTTGAGTACCGGTATCAACATATTCTCGGGATGCGTACGCTTATATCAGTAATAGCGCAAGCCTCCACACATCGGCCAATCCCTACAACAGCAACAATACCCCCATTGCCCCTACTACCGTCCCTCTGGAAAGAAACAAGCAAGGATAAAAACATGATTACATGGCGCCTACCCGGTAAGAACAGCATCCAGGTGGTGCTCCCCCCCGGTCGGTCCACATAAGAGTACATAGGCATAATACAACCCAGCCCAGTCAGGTCACCCAGGAAGGTCCGGTGACGACCCAGCCCATTAGGCATCATACTGCCAAAGCACCCGCCGAGTTGGCATACGCGCAGATGTCTACCTCGATGGGGAGGGTACTCATGCTAAATCGGCGGAGCAATCCGTGGATTATTCGACACTATCTGCGGCCCAAGGAGAGTGCATCACTATGTAGGTTTTCTATGAGGCATGCGAGGCCGACCATTGTTACATCGTGCAGCATCTCGAAGAAGGATACGATTGTCTTATCTGCCATCCAAATAATCTCTAGACCCGCACCCACCGATACTCCCAGGATAATACCACCCTCCTTAGTGATAGCTGGTCCCCATAACTGCTGCTACATCCAAGCTACCTCCAACCAACCCTTCAGTCCACCATTGGTATAAAGCCCATACAACAGACCGATCCGCGGGAAACATAGACAAGTGCTCGTCAAAGAACTCCATCCGCCCCCAGTTTGCCTACCCCTATTAGCATCCTTACCGGCCCGGCGCAGCGCCCACCGCTCAATCACAATCACATGCCATTGCTTTCCCCTGCAGATTTCTCTGATTCCACAGGATCTGCCAGTGCTATCGACAGCAGCTTAGGATAGCTCTCGCCCGTAACAGCCGAATCAACCGATGTATGCCCCATGCCGAAGGTAGTGAAGCAGGTAGTAGGGTTTTTGCAGAGTTTGTTTGGGTATAACGGAGTGAGTCACTAGGGACAGCAGAGAGGTATCATAATTCTGGGAATTGGGAATGCCAAAGAGCACAAGGCACCGTACTCGGGGATTTTTTTAATATTCGGACGGCTTGGCGCCAAGACCCATACAAATCTGCGCCAAGATTCCGAATACTTTAAAAATCGCCTAGTATCACACCAGCGAAGAGTGTATATATTATTAGGCGGAGTGCAGGAAAGACGGTATATATATATCATACACTCTATCTATTGTCCCCTCTCCATAAATAACTCCTACTCATTCTTTCCTTTTTTCCTCTTTTTTTCAAAAAAAAAAACTCCCCTTGCTCCTTTCAACTGCAAGGAATAGGTGAATGGAGGTCATTTCCGCCCCGACATCAGCCAAGACCCCAAGGGGTTTATCCGAACTGACGCCAAGACTTGTGCACTCAGTCTTAGTCATCATATCAAGGGAGGGTGTGGAATGACAGAAAGGGGGATTTAAGTTTATCCGATGGGTTGTGGAGGGGGGGGGAATTGGATCAAGTCAAATTGATTTAAGTTTTCGAGATGGCTTGGGTTTCTTTCTTTCTTTGTTTTCTCTCTTGAGTTTTTCTTCTTCTTTAGTCTATGGCACTTGCACTATTGGAAAGTACGAGTACTGTAGAGAGAGAGGGTAGTATGGCATGGTATGTGCCCATCTCCACCTTCTTTCCCTTCTCACTCCTACATAATAATAGTACGATACCCCTACAGAATCACCACACCTCCCGCCATCATCACCACCACCCCTGAGACCAAATCCCCGAATACCGGTACCAGTAGACTAGCGCCCACAACTCCACTCCAACTTCTATATTCCATAGCATAGCACAAAGAGCTCTATCTCACCCCGCGCAAACCACTCACTCACTCACTTATACTCGAGTATCATACCTATCACGCCTCACCTAGTCTACCCAAAAACCCTACCGCATGATGCTTCACCATACCACACCATACCATACCATACCACCCCACATCACATCACGTTACATTACGTCACGTTACCCCACCCACCGGTAGACTAGACTTATTATCATACCCGCGCAGCGATAAGCGCGGCTCTTTTACTCCAATGCATTGACTGCCCCTTCAAGGCGTCCCAACCAACCAACCCAACCAATCCAACGAACCAATCAATCAATAAAATAAAATAAAATAAAATAAAGTAGTAAAATAAATACACTTCCTGTTTCCTTCTCTCTCTCTGGCAAAAAAAGGAAAAAAAAACAAATACAAAGAGAGAAAGGTTCATCACCATATCCGGAGCAGGCAGATAGATACGCGCGATGCATACGGCATCCGTTCCTGCACCGCGCAAGGATGGTACGGTGCCGTATGCAGTCTGCCAGTCACTAATTCTCACTCGATCCATGACTCCTCGTTGGGCCGGCTTTCCCGCCCAGCCACCGGTGCTGTGCTGTGCGGGCAAGGTAAGCGCTCGGAGTTAAATTATCATAACCGTGCGGTTGTTGCATCTGTAAGGGCTCTCGTTGCCCTCGGGAGCAATGCCTATTAGATAATTGTCTTTCGGATGTGCCCCTCCTTAGGGACATTATTACGAGCTTCTGTCGCGGTTTGATTAGCGAAGCGTTTTCCAAGGGCCGGTATGGCGGCACTTAGAAGGGTGTGAGAACTTTACCGACCCAGCTGGACCCGTACTGGTGGACTATTTGCATTGTGCGCGCCCTAAATTGGCAATGTAGTTATTCTATCTACGGCGATCACGGGGTTGGTATTATAGGATGGATAGGAACTATCAAAAAATGCAGATCTGTCCACCATCATGGGACTTGAGGTTTCTCATGTCGATTGTTTACAACAGTCATTCCACATCCACAATCTGATACGATAGGGTAGAGTGGCAGATAATCTTTGTGCACGAGTAAAATATTATTCTACCGGACAAACAGTTAGCGCAAGTGAGTTAATCAGGCAGGTAGGTAGGCAGAGATTAGACTAGACCGCCGTGTCATAGGTATGAAAAAAAACCACGGATATCAGGAGAAAAGAATCACTGCAAAAGAAACAAGAAAAAGAAAAGCAAAATTCAACACCGAAAAAACCATTCCGAACTCCTGTAGGAAAAAATGAAATGAAAGAAAAGCCTTTAGTACAGAAGGGGGTGAAAATGACACAAGGGAAAGAAGCAGCCAGAGAAAATCATCAAAGGCCACCTGAAGGAGAGGGGGGAGCCAGTTGATCATCGGGGAGCTTTTTTCCCCATTTATATATACCGGTACCATAGGCCGTAATAACGAGACGAGACGTGACGTGATAAAGTGATGGATGAGAAAAAGGGAGGGAGAGAGACCCGGAAGAAAAAAGGAAAACGAGGCCAATCATAGATTTGACGAACATGATCTGCCATGGCAAATGCGATATTCCCCCTTTCGCGCCCTGGAATCAAGATTCACCCTTAGGCACCACATCCGCATTCACAAGCTATGAACAATACAGGTAGGTAGTAGGAAAGAGAAGATTAACACCAGACAGGCAGAAGGAGCTAGAAAGGAAAAGAAGGCAAGAAGAGAAGAGAAAATAAAGGGTAGTCGGAAGACAAAAGAGAAAGTTCAAATCCCCCCATTCATACAAACCCAGACATTCAAAACCTATGACCAACGAGAGACACCGAAGAATATACGCCGTTTACCCCCCCAACCTTCCTAAGAATATATGCACCACTCGCTGCATACCCATCGTTGCTAAACAAGGAGCCTCCTTCTTTCATCAACCAATCATGGGCACTGGTCCAGAGCCAGCCAGCACCCTGCGAGGAAGCTCCATGAAGAGGTTCAAGGCAGCCGTCCCCCCGCAAAGAAAAAAAGAAACAAGGAAAGCTAAAGGGATAGCAAATCAGACAACCCCTGATACAGTGAAACAATATGATCTATCCGATGAAATTCCATGCAAGGAGAACCCAAAACGAAACCGTCCACCTATCCACAAAGAGCAAAGGAAAAGATTTGGTTAAGAAATGTAAACCGTGAGCAATGCTGGCAATCGGGGTAGCCATTCTACTGCAAACACTCCAGCGGGAAAATGTGGCAAAGATATCCTTTTTCACCGACATTAGGCGCAAAGTGCGCATGCATGCATGGCAACTATTATCAGTACCCCTCTCCACGTGATAATGTCGCCGCTGCTGCCATCCGCTCCGCCTGTCTCTCCAATCTCAACTTTGTAGCTTCAGTTCCATCATCCTGCACGACCTCGCGGAACCATGGATGCTTCAACGCCTCCTTAGCAGTGATGCGCTTGTTGGGATCGTAGACGAATATCCTCTTGAGAAGATCGAAAAACTGCTTGTTGAAATTCGTAGTTGGTTGGATGATATCCTATATGCATGCTATTAGTATATGGCATCCAAAAAATGCACCAATAGTGATCCCTACCGGGAGGAGTTTCATAGCGTGAACATATTTTTTACTTGCTCTTGTTGTCTCATCGTTGGGGTAGTCAAGCCGAGTTCCTTTGAAATATCTGCCCACTCAATCAGTATAATTCTCACGATATCACCTGAAGGGTTGCGTACCTTGAAACTGCGTTGGACACTGCAGTCCTTCCAGTCCCCGCCACTGCCCTAATAAGCCTTGTATCGATCTTTTGTCCAACAACAGCCTGCATCATTGCCAAATGCTCGAGATTGTCATGGGTTTGAAAAAGGGCGTCGCCAGTGTAAAATTCCACCAAAATACATCCGATGCTCCAAAGATCGCACGGGAAACTCCAACCCAAGCCCAGTATAATTTCGGGCGCACGGTAATGGCGGGTGGAAACCACACTCGAATGATATTCGTCATCAAACGTAGCGGATCCGAAATCGATTAGACGAATATCCGTGTCCAAGAGAACTCGGCGGGTCCGGCCCTGTCTTTGGGTGGTTGTGGAAGAGGAGGGTATAGCCCTGTTGTAATTGAACGTTTGGAATGAATTGTGCACAAGGAGAATATTTTCTGGCTTGAGGTCGGTGTGGATGAGGTTCAGATCGTGAAGGACTTTGAAAATTAGTAAAAAATAGATTCGAGAAAACCGTAAGGTATATGGCTAGGAACACACTCACATGCAACACTGGTCAATAACTGGCGGGCAAAGCTCTGTATTTGACTGTTCGGAAATGGTGCGAATGAATTTCCCTTTAAAAAGTCGAACACGCTCATTCCGAGCAAATCGGTGACGATACCTGGCAATGATATAATCGTCAATCCCACACCTCATATCTAAAGATGAGCATAATTTTAAGTGGGATGGGCGTACATATGTGATTGCGGTAGTCAAAGCAATCTCTCAAATGGATACACTTATTCCTATTTTCCTTGTCATTGCAAGATAAGGTGGCAAGTACTCTCAACTCGATTCGGGATGCATCCCGATACTTCTGAACCGATCTAATGACCTTGATAGCACATTTAGTCTTCTTAATACGATCATATGCCTCTACAACTTTGCCAAAAGTTCCCTGGCCAAGTTGCTTGGTAATTCGGTCTGGCGTTGGAGACGAAAATCAGTCAAGACTTTATACAAACTGGTCCAGAGGGATATAACTCACATCGTGGTGTCAAATCGGTTTCGAGATTGATAATGTAGTGACCATCATCATCATCCACCCTCCCAGTCGGATGTCTACTAGGCTGAAGGGAGCAAGTATGTGAGTAAGGGAATACCCAAGGAAGGTATGGAATAACACTGTGAAGTAGAGGATCGTCCACTTACATCTGGAATTGGCTGGACATACACGTCCTTCGCCTTGATAGGAGGCCTTGGGGGAGGGTGATAGCTAGAATAAGGATCTAACCCACCGTTTGCAGCCGCTGCTGCTGCTTGGCTGGCCCTTGTTACCCTCTTTCGTTTCTGGCCATTGACAGAAGCTAATGATGCTCCGGAATATGAAGGCCCAGCTCCAACGTTTGATCCGAGCGATGTGCCAGCGGTTGAATTACCATTGACACTAACTGTGCTGGAAGTAGCAGAAACAGTGGTAGGAGACCCATAATTAGCATGGGGAGTCTGTGTAGAGGAATAAGAGTGCTGATGCTGGCTGGCATACGAAGGTTCGTATTGCGATGTGTGAACCTTTCGCTTCTTGTCAGCGTGGCGAGGGCCATGTGCACCTCCGGCAATGTTATTTGTAGAAGGGTATTGATGTCCATTGGTTGCTATTGCACGGGATGAGCTGGATGGTTGCGAGTGTTTGCTGTTGGCGTTGGCACCTGAATGGCCAGACTCTGGCGGGGGAGAATCATCAATGACAATAACCTCCTTGGGGAGCCCGTTCTTGTAGAAATCATCCCAGTTAGGAGTCCGATTACGATTTCTCTTCGCCGAAGGCTGGGTTCTAGAGGAGGCCATAGCCGAGATCGTCGACGAAGAAAAAGAAGAGTTGGTAGGTGTCGAGGTGGTTGTCACAGGCACGGGAGAGTGGTAAATAGGACTGGCGAGATGTGTACGGTTCAAGAGATGAGCGTGAGTAGGAGGGTGGAGAACGCGATGGTGATCTCGGGCGTAGTCGTAACGATAGTGACTGAGGGGTGGCAGGACGGCTGAAGCGGTGGAAGGAGTAGACATTTCCAGCACAAATCAAGCGTCCTAAAATTTGAGGTAGGGCAGTCCCGATGATTCAGCGCCGTCGTCGGTTGAAGTCTTGCAACTGACGATGGTGACGGACCAAAAGGAGCGGCCGGTAGAAGGGGGGTGGGCAATGGGAAGTTGTAGGAAAATTAAATGGCTAGGTTGAAATAAGCCTGATATTTTGGCACTGGGAGTATGGCGGTGAAAAGGAAATGGTCAGAAGTTCTCCGGACCTCAAATTCTGCACGACATTAGTCAGTTAGTGGGTTATCACCAGAAAGAAGGTGAAGCAGAGTAGAATCGCGTTACCTCAACGATAACGGCGGGAAAGCGAAGAAAGAAATACTTCAGATAACCACTCCCTGAGGTCTAAAGGTGTGCCGCTGCCTGTTGGAAATCGAGAATAGCCAGAGCGGTGGTATCTGTGGAGGTTGTGGTGACAGCGGTAGATGGTGGTGGTGGTGGTGGGTAGGGCTAAGCAGGGTGATGTTAGGTCTGAGCAGGATGATGAAGGGTAGTCGGCAGGACTGGGGTTGGGGGGCGAAATTCCTGAGCGAGAATACAAGGAGGAGGTGGAAGAGGATTGAGGACGGAGACCAAGAAGATCAAGATGATAAAGGAGGAGAATCAGAGGGAACAGAAATGCGACGGCGGCGGCGGGTGTCTGTAGCCGGAGACAGTCTGGGGAGAAGTAGCCTGGCCGCTCTGCTCGTCCTCTACACTTTCTTCGTTGGGTTTGGTTGAGTGGGAGGCAAAGGACGGACAAAAAACTGTACCGTACTGCCTTCTTGCTGCGTAGGTGCGGTTAGAGATCTTGTGTGTTCTCGTCCCTAACGTACTGTAGGTATCAGCCGTGATTTGCTCTATCACCAGCGGTGACCTGTTTTTTTATTTTTCTTATTTTTTCCCTCCTCCTTCTCCTCCTCCTTCCTCTCCTCTCCTCTCCTCTGCTTCTCTATTTTTTTCGCACGATGTCGGTTCCCCGTGGCACCTCTTTAAGTCCTACTTTTCCTTTCTTTTCTCCCTTTCTTTCCGCTCCTCTCACTCTCTGGTGATATCGATTCTTTTTTCCCTATGCACGTCTCTGTCTTTCTGGGTCTCTCACACCCTCTCCCGGGACCGTGCTATGCCTATGTGTCTCCTCACAGCGATCTTCCCCAGACAGGACTTGACTGACTGCGGAGCCCTCGGCAGTGATGGTGGTGCTGGTGTGCAACTCTCGATTTCTTAGAGTCTCTCCTCTTGGGCTGGAGCTGCAGACAGGGGGGATCCGTCGGTGGATTCACGCCAATCATCTTCCTTTTCCAAGGCACAGCGTTACCGTGACCTCTGCCATTGCTTTTATTTCCCTTCTCCCCTGTGTCCGCTTTTTGCCTTTATCGATGTAAAAGATTATTCTTGCTGCTGCTGCTGCTACCTGTAATAACAAACAAAATTACAACCGTCGGTATGTGGGGCCTAATCAAGGGAACAGCTAGCGAATTCAAAAAAAGCTCATAAATTTGGTATTATAGACGGAATTCCATTTACCGGCCGGTATTCTACAAGGGAACTATGGTGCTGGGCGTGAATAATTTTAGAGGATTCCTATGTTCTCCACAACTTTAACCTAACCTCATTGGCCTGGCAACGAAGCCCATTGACAACAGTGTTACTCACTCTACTTCTTTTTTCCTTGTGTCCCTAGATTTGTCATTAAATTCTTCAAGCGGTCGGGAGAGGAGCATTTTGTTTCTCGGAGCACAATTTATTGTGTATGTAAGGAAGGAAGTTGAATTGTACAGTATGATACCGGTAAGAGGTTGTACTTTCCCGAACACATACCATAGTTTGCAAGGCACCGACAAATTGACAAATATCGGTAGCTAAGCTTCATCGTGACAAGCCCCCCCTCCCAATCCCCCAATTCTGAGCCGGAAATAACTGGAGGCGAGAGAGGAGGGGGGGAAATAAAAATAAAAAAGAATCGGGAGACTCGCGAGCGGCCACTCAGGCGATTGGAGGGTGACTCGATAACCCTGGGTAGTTTGGTGGCACGCGCGAAACTGGCTGCGATATACCAGCTCAGCAGTAGTGAAAACAATCCCAAAGAACCATGGCATTCTTCTTCTTCTTCTTCTTCTTCTTCATGCGTCTCTGGACGTAGTTCAAAATTACCTGTGGCGGCGGGTGTGCCTGTGCACTTGAGTGCATGCTGTGAATGATTGTTGTGGACCCTGGTCATGTTTTGTTCAAAGAATCTTTACATGCTTTCTGGTGTCTATGGAGTGTGAGTAAGATCTCGGAGCTCACTCCCTCGGGCCAGAAATTCCGGAAGTTTATTAGTTTCTTGTTCATCAGGTTAAAGATTTGGTCGAACAGGGACAGCACACATCAATATGGTCAGTTCCTTGACATTCAGGGCTCGCAGAACCACCAGGAAGTTATCCTGTTGGAACACCATGCATTCCCCTTCTCCCCCGCCTCTACCATCGCCTTCTCGTAGGGGCATGTATCGGACACTGCATTTACCGTATGTAGGAGTTCCGTACGAGCCCAGGTACCCCTCATGCTCATACCGTGGATGAGTGGTTGACCGGTGTTCGCCTCCAAGCTCTCACCCCTCATGAAGCACAAACACAAATATTAACTCACAACTAGCAACGCAGTCGCTATTATATGGCGCACTAGTGCCCTGCGTTCCATTCTTCACTGCGCGAGGGCAAGCACCGTACCGTACCCTACCGTACCGTACTGTCTCTCCGTGCAAATCTATGCCTCCTCAGGCATCACTCGCCCACACGTAATCAGTCACCCTAGCAACGGTCAAGCCACCGTATTGAACAACCTTGAAGAATGTGCAATCCTGCTGGCACTTTCTATTCGACGACTAAAGTAGCCCGAGTAAAGTCTCCGCATCGTGTATCGCTCCGGACACCCTCTACCCCCCCTCTCTCAGCCAACCACCATCGGCGATGCAGCACTTGCGTCTGCCCTTTTCCCCTCATCAGCAAGCGTCACAACATGCCCGATCACTAAGGCAAAGGTTTGAAAATAAAATAAAAGTCCAAGTATCAAGCCGCTCTCGAAGTTTATTTCTTGGGCTGTTCAGTGGGTTCTTTTCTTTCTTCCACCTTCAGAAAATGCCTCCATGTTGAGCGAGCCTTTATCCTGAACCATCATTTCTACCAATGAACGCCTCCAAGATACACAACAAAAGGGGCCAAGATCTTGTTGCGATGTGAACCCCCCTACCGGTATCTCGGCCACCCTCCATCTCATGCTTTTCTTTTGGGTGGGCTATCTAATCAGAGCAATCTAATCTAGATCATCTAGAGGCCTCGGCAGCCTGACCCAGCCTCCTCCTCCGCCTGCCACTTGCTTCACTGCCGTGCTCGGCCGTTTTAAAGTAATCGGATCGTCAGTTACCTACGGAGGTGTGGGCTATACCGGAGCCGGATCACACATTTTTTCTCATTCCGAATGCTTAAAAAATCGCCCGGAACACGCCGGGCACCAGCATGAAATTTTATAGGGCAGACGACCCCCCTCTCGCTCTAGGTGTCTGATTTCGGATATGGGAGGAGAAATAGATAGCGGTTCCTTCGCAATTGTTATCATTTCGACTGCCTACTTATCCTTAGGACAGGGCAAGCAACCCTAAGAGAGAGCTATAAATTCCTCTTTCGAGAAGCCTCTTGAAACTGCACCGTTCACCCGGAACATATCTTGAAATACCATCTTAATTTCTTGGAGGGGTGGGGGGGTAGATAGCGCTTCCATTCACTTGCCCTCCTATAGCTCAACTTGGCAGGGCACGAATTTACATGAATACGGTATACCACGAGAGAGCATTTTCTAGGAGACTTCGCAAAACCTCAAGAACTTCTATCGCATAGCCTACGGTAGTGAACTAGTACACTAGACCTAGGCCCATCCTAGACGCTTACCTATGACCTCCTCCCCCTCCCCCTCGGGCTATCCTAGGGGGCGCTTACCCGGAACCCTGACGATCATCGTTTTCTCCAGACAGTTTTTCGCCGGCAACACGGACGTCTCTTTTGAAGCACAGGTGGCTAAGGAAAAGTGTGCCGAGTTGTAGAAACATACTACAGCTTCCTAAGGCTCCTTGTGCGCACCTCGAATACTGCGCAGTCATCAAATCCAACCGCAATGTCATGATAATGAGGCTACGGAGTATTCCTCAGAGCAAGAAAAGACATGTCCTTACCATGCCGAAATTGATGACTTTGCCGCGGGTCCCAGGCACTGGTGTGTTTGTGGATATGGAGAGTATGATACACAAGTCCGACTGACTTCTCCTGACAACCTATTTCGGGAGACGGAGGAAGATCGAACTAGCTCCCCTAGGAACGCGAGTCCAGTCTTACGATTGCATAAGCTCGATTACGCCGAATGATGCGTTCTTACCTAACCCTCGCACGCTCAAGGCTCTTCCGGGGTAACCCGGGTGTCCCTGTCGTACCGTATGGGAACCGACTACCGTTGCGTTACGACCCGGCAGCGTAAAAAAAGAAAGAAGAGGCGTTGACTTCCCGCTATTACATCGGCGAAAGCCTCATTGATATATATCTACCATAATATGAAAACAGACTAATCGATCAACATCTTTTCTGTGACGGGATCGTGATACGGTACTCGTTTCTTCGAACCCAACCCCCAATTCATAGCCCTACCCAGGCGCTCCTGAAAAACGCGCACTATGATATGGTGCAATTACTCCCGGAGCGCCTTAGGGTACGGTACTCTTTTCGTGACTGATACTTTTTACAACTGAAAAAAAAGAGCCAAGCCAAGCCAACATTTCGATTTCCCATCAAACCTTAAAAACCTCCATCCATCCATCTCTCCCCGCGCCCCCGAAATCTATAAGGCGTCGCCCACTCCCAAATTTCCATTCCTACCGTACCATCGAATCGTACATATCGTGTCCTGATCGGCCCGTTACACACACAACTCACATACCGCATACCGCACTCCGTGACTGTATTTACTGTACGATACGGTGCCTGGGGGGCGCATTGAAAATCGGAGAACTACTCCCGCTCATCCCAAAAAAAATGCTTATGGAAGTAAGGGCTGTTACGATTTCCGATTTTTTGATGACCCCCACAAAAAGTGCTATGATGCTTCCAGAAGCGGGGTGGTACGGTTCATACACACCGGGTCACTAACACGGCGAGTCCCATAGAGATGCGGCTTAAGCGGTACCGCACCACATCCATAGCAGTTCGGGAGACATGTTGTGTTAGGGGAAAGAATGAGTGAATGGCAGGCCATGCAATGATGTGATAGGCAGCGTGTGCGTCGATAAGAGGGAAGAATCAAAACTCGGGTTTTACGATATCATAACCGGTATCGCAGCTTTATCTCGGCACGTGCCCAGGCGCCTGAGAAGGCTTTTTTTTTTTTTTGGGGGGGGGGGGTACGGTAAGCCGCCATTTCTGCTATTGTAGAAATGACATCCTGAGAAACTGCGATTAGTAACTCGAACTTTAAAAAGCCCTGAATGAGAACAAAGGAAATAGTCTATTATAATCTCTCGTGCCTTGCTATGATAGTGTGCCGGGGGGCGAGAATACATTCACATTTTTAGTAAGTTTGACGCCTGTTGTGCCTGTACTAGCACAAGTACCGTACTACCGATAGCACTCGCCAATTGGTACTTGTACCATAGGGCATGCGGGAACAGCGGAATCATGCCGATAGAGTTGTGTCTCTGAGCGCCAAGCCGGTTGGTCATACAGTCTGTGTCCCTCCCGGGCCAGCGCTCTCCTATTCGTCCGGTCCGTCCAAGACTGGGTGAGGGCGACAAAAGACCGACTGGACGGCACTGGCGCGGCCCCACGGTACCGTAGATGGGGTGCGAGATGGGGTGGGCAGCTGTTGACTATGAACTCGCCCAATTCCAAAAGTGCCCGGGTGACTTGGCGCCAATATCCGAGCACCCGGGCGGAGGTTATGAAATCTTGGCGCCAAGGCATCCCGATACTTTTCGAATAGACAAGTAGACTATGATACAGATATCTAAAATAGTTGAATTCCTCGAACCATGGTAGACTACTTTATTGAATGGTCTGAAGCACTCACCGCATCGCACGCAGGAGGGAGAGAGAGAGAGGAGGGTTGTGGCTTAGTCATCCATCTGTGCTGGTTGGCATCGGTATGATAGCGGGTCTCTTGTGTTTTTCTTCTTCTCTGACTATTGTATCCTAGACAATACCATCTCTTTCACCTTCTAGCAAAGCAAACAATTTAATTTGTCCTACTGCCTCTCCTGTCCTCATCTCCGCTGAAGCCAGTTCTCGCACATTCCCGCCCACCGCCCCAATTCGCCATCTCCGCTGCTTCAGTTCCCGCGTCTGACTGACCGCCTTACAATCACCCTTTCCACGCTGCTGCTCATCTCATTGTACTCCCCCTGCACCATTTCCAGCAGTTTTCGCACAATGGATAGGATGACGTTATCTCACAGCAAAGAGCAGAGTGCTTGTGAGATGTTGTGCGGCACCGATCGAGGTGCCGAGCGGTTAAGTTCAGGACTGCTCGTGCAGCACAGCACAGTGCTAGGGCACAGGGGTTACGGAAAGTGATGAGTATTTTGTGGCGGTGCGTTGAGCACACCCGCCACAAAATACTCATCACTCATCACTTTCCGCCAGTCTCATAGTTTAATGGCCTAGCACTTCCGGTAACATATCCGTTGATCTCGTCGGCCTAGGAGTTCACCAGATCCTTATCTTCTTTCTCTCTTTTTTCTTTTTCTCCATTTTCGTTCATTGTGTTTGTGCTTGTGCCTCCCCCGTGATGGATAGGTAAGCAATGCGGGGAAATGGGAAGGGGGGGAGTAATACTGGTGTTTTTAGTGGGGTTAGATCAGGCTCATACATGATCGTCACGGGGACGATATTTCTTTTCTATCGTACCATGTCTTTTTTTGTTATATCGTTAAAGCTAAATACCGTTAAGATGAGAGAATGAATAGGTGATCGATCCGTTCCTTTTCGCCCCGGACATAAGTATTGGTAAGGTGAAGGTCAATAAATACCAAACAAGTATGATAAGGGAGAGTGAGGGAAAGTTGGGCACACAGATCAGGGGGAAAAAAGGGCGAGCCTTTTTGTTTGAATCGAAACCTTCGGGCTTGATAGAAAACCAACAAGCAGACGACAGCATGTGTATGGATGACTGGTTATGAAGATCTTGTGAGCGCCTGTTTGGGTTGGCTTACAGGGTGAAGGAAAGAAGGAAAAATCACCTCATGAATGTTGTTTTTGTTACAACAGGCGTTGCTTTCACCGACAGGGCCTACGGTAGGTTGTTTTTTCCTGTGCAAGGCTGGCTAAGGCCGGCGATTCCGTAAATACGCTAGGGTTAACCGGATGAAAGTCTGATGTCTACCAAAGTGAGAAAAGGGCGAGAAGGGGGTAGAAAAGGGAGAAAAAAAGAGGGGGTTCATCACCCTTTTACCAGCAACCTAACTTCTTTCAAGGGTCTAAGACAATAATTTTGGGAGACACCCATACAAAACCAGTGTCAATAAAGGCTATTCTCCGCATGATTAATACAGCGATAGGTGGCTATTCGTGGGAGAACCAAGAAAACCCCCCCCTCTCTGATGCAAGCCAACCGCGCACCGCTTCTTATAATATCGTATATATCTCCCTTTCATCAACCCGTTGTTGGCCCTCCCACTTTGTACCTAGGGAGTTTTCGCTCTCTCTCCTCTTTTCGACCCTTGGATACAACTAACCGGCCGCAACAACTGGGAGGGAAGTTTCCTGCGGCTAATTCCTACCGGTTATGCAAGTATCGGTCAACCATAGATCGGACCCATCCAGCGTCAAATCTAACAAGGATCAAGGCGCTTCTGGAAAACTCCCTTCTGAGTGCTAGTTGAGCATTATTAAATAGGGCGAGTATATACTTGTTACTCTACCGGTACTCGTGCTGCTCAGATACGGGGCGTCTGATGATTACTATCCTCCGACGGGCTGATTTGGACGTTTGGAGGGGATGAACTTACTCTGGGCTTTAATGATGATGTAGGGATTGCGGTGCACCGGGAGTTTGATGTTGCGCCTGCTTTGTAGATCTTGGGCTGCTGCCGTGTCTCCCGAGTGATACAGCGTGGCGTCGGGGTTTTTCGGCCTGTGGCGTATTTTCGGAGATGCCTGGTCAATGAGGGTGGCTGACCGGGTAACTGGCCCCCCTGAGGCTGCAGCGGCGGAATTACTCATGCGGGACCTTGTTCTGATTAGGCAGGCGAGAGAGCAGGAAAATGCCCCGACGAGTGACTTTGTGTGATTGTGCTCATCCTAACACGGGCCAACTCTTATTTCTTGCTAGAGAAGGCCAATTTTTTACTGAGCCCCGAGGCTGTTACTTTCCACCAATATTCCTATAGGCTGAGGGTAACCCCACCGCACGCATACCCATTACTGGGGGTGGAATAGACGACGAGACCCGACTGCAGGACAGACCCTGCAGAAGAGATGCTTAGGTCCTTTCCGTCGAAGAAGTCCCGAAAGGGCAAGACTTGGAGCGAGGGACCGGACTACAAAGAATGGCACCCATCAGTCCTCGGGGACCTGGTTGGTGGGTTGATGGACGTCAAGATTCTCGAGAGGTATGGGGCCTGAACTATATATCGGTCAGAGGGGGCTTGTGCAATCCTTGACATCGAACTGCTCTTCTCTGCCTGTGAGCATACTCTAGAGCAGAAGGCTGCATACCAGGCGGCTTGGACGTGCGCACGGCATACCAATATAATACTTATCATGATCCGGCAACGCCCCGAATTCGGGAAAAAATGGTCTGGAGACACATCCCCAATTCCTCCCTGATGGCGGGGGAGGAGTTATAGAGGGTATCGCTGTGGTACTAATCCTAGAGAACCCCCCATCCGGGCCTAATCCATCCCCTACCCACATCCGTCCGTCCTCCCAACAGCCCTGTGGAATGCCAGAACCTGTGCACTACCCTTCCGAATATGAGAATACCATAGTTCCTCCTAGAGATGCCGGAGTAAGTTGAAACTCATCCCGCTAAACCCTAACCTTAGCACTAATACTAGCCGAGACAGGGAGTTGTGTATTATCCTTGAACTAAGTGAACTCCCGATCACTACCAAAGGCCGGAATCTGCGCTTCACTTTCTAGTCACTGCAAAATGGGATTACAATGCCCGGCGCATATCCACAGCGCCTGGGCAGAGGTCTTGGTGATTAGATACCTCTACACCAAAAATCGACTTTTTGAAGGGGGTTTAGCCAGGCTCCTATTGAGCCTATGCAGATAAATTTCCAAAAACCATCCAAGTTGTTATATCTGCATGTAGGATTATCCTCCAACTATTTACAGAGTCTCCTGACACATCACCATCATGTCAATATTACAGCCCATCGGGGATGGGGGGAATTTTTGTTGGGGGTTGCCAGGGCAACTACTTGTAATCTGGCAAAAAAGTCGGATTAAGGCAACCGAGCCAACAGGAGGCGCGCGAAGAAGGCCAATTCGCCACAGTTTGAACATAGCGTAAAATCTCGTATAATCCACTATCTCCGTAGCAGGGGTTAATCTCCGCACTCAAAGACAAAACATCCAAGAGGGATTAGTCTTTTCTTAACACGGGAAAGGCTTGAGTGTGCTGAGTGTGTTGGATCTCATTAACTGGAATTCGCAATTCAGGTAGCCTGCGAGACTAAAAAAAACCTATCGTGGGTGGACACCGGAGATTAACCCCCTGCTACGGAGATAGTGGATCATATGAGATTTTACGGTATGCGGTACTCGAGTGGACCGCGGTGGTTGGACAAGAAAATCCTTGGTATCGTCGATCCGACTTTTGCCAGATTATACGGTATCATACCTTAGCAAATTGGCGATAATTAGTGACACCCCTTCAAGCAATGGTGGAACTTTGCAGGCTTGCAGAGCCCTTAGTTGCTGATGAGTATACTTCAAATTAATCATGATAATAATTATTACATAGATAAAGTAGCTTTAAATCTGGAATTTGGGGAAAGGGAGATGCATTTCCCTATGATATGAGATATCAGTAATTGAAAAGTGATGTTTTTCCCATTTTTGGGGGTGGAAAGGAGCATCGATAAACCACGGCAAACAATTCCCCTATCCTCTCACGTGCACCTAGAAAGCGCGTTCTACTAATGTAATGCCTACTATCACTTTTCTTCTTCTTCTTCTTCAGGCTTCTCACTATCTAGTGACATGTGATGCGAGCGCTCACCCCACCTTCCTTCTTTGCTCCGCGCATCAAACCTGCGCTTCCCACGCCCATACCTCGTGCTACTATTAGCATGCGCTAGGGCCACGTTTTCCACAGTGTGGGGTGACAATGGTCACCCATTTGTGGAGATGCGGATTTTACTCATTGTCTCGTTTTTCAGCCACACTGGGAAGAGTAGTTCTCTCGCTGTATAATATACGAATCCGTTTGACTGACTGGTTCTTGTCCAATTCCCGAACGAAGTAAAGGTTGTGCACTACTTAAACCTACTATGACAAAGCAATAGGAGTTGTAGAAATCACCTTCTCCGATAGACAAGATATCATGTGATTTTGGAGCTGTGCCTGGTGTGGGGGTTGTCCATTGGAGACAAGCTGTTCGTTTTGCGGTTTCTCTGGTGCTCTCGAGGGTATCGAGAGAGAGATATACTAGCCCCCGGGAGGTATCCCTGATCTCTGGACAGGATTTTAGTCGCGTTGAGAGGTGGATGGATGGATGGATATATAGGGTAGGAAACAATGGCGTGGGGGCATTCTACTTAGGGATCCTTAATCTAGACCCTGGCGCTCGTGGAAGACTCATGCCCATTAACTTACACGTACTGTACTATCTTCTTGGGGGGCAGGTTGAATATATGGATATATCATCTCGTGCTGTTCTACCATCCCACATTACATGTGCTCCAGATAGGAGGTCACACACACAAGCGCTTATACACCAATAAGTGTCTAACGATAGGTTGGCGCAAGTGTCAAGTTGTTTTCCTACATCCCAACCTCTTTCGGGGGGATCATGTCCAACTTTTTCTAAGCCGGTTAACTACTACGAAGGCCTGGCGGGGCAGAAAGGCGACCGGCCAAAGGCAATGGCACGAGTGATCCCATATGATAACAGATTGCCCGCCCCTTGGCTTAGAATGACTGGGTTCAGACTGATTCTACTTAGTACCACGCGCACACACACACATCCGAATTGATCGGTTACACATGAAGAGACTCCAAAAGCTTATATAAGTTGGAGAGAGAGCTCATGTCCTGTTATGGCCACTCCCGCCCCCCCCCTCTACGTCTCACATGGCGCCAACCCTGTGGCACTGTCTCAAATCAATCAATCAATCTTCAGGCAACTTTCCAGATCCGCTGCAGACTACCAATCTTAGATTATTGAACGGGTCTTACCAACCAGTAGAGCTCCGCACCTGACTCAGCCTCAGAAAATACAGTCAGTTCACAAGGCAATTAGTGGTGAACCGGGGCAGTCGATGACAAATAGCCACCCTCGCTGATAGATCTACCTACCTACCTACCTACTCGGGCACCCCACCGGTAGGTAGGCAGTCAACATGGGCTGGGGAATCTTGTACTATCCGGAATCTGCACTTTATTTTCCTAATTGGTAGTGACAAGACGGTCCTTTTTCTCTTTTTGGGTTCTGCTTTGTCTTCTCCTTCTCCTTTCACCGGTATCTCTGCTACCATGCCTCGGTGATGGCGGGCGTTACTCATAGCAGTACGGTACTCGGGGGTGGACGTTAGTAATGGGAGGCACAAGGATTTGAAACCCCCGTGCTCATTACTGTCGGAAGCAAGAAATGATTTAATTTGGTCGGTATAATAATAATAATATTATTATAATGCTATCATAGGAAGTGTAAAAAGCTTTGACATCTCGAACCCCTGCCCCTCCTCCCATCACGAACGCACCGTACACCCCCGGGTATGGTCCAGAGCCGAATTCCGTCCACCTGGTAGCGGCACCATACTGAGCCGCCCTATTACCCTACAGCACCTATCGAGGAAAGCTAAGGCCTTCAATCTCCCTCCCAGTCTCCATAGGTCAGTATTATTATTTTTCACTTTTCCTTTGACATCTTAGCCGCTGGGAAAAGTTTGGTATTTCACGAGGCATAATACTACTGTAGTGAGGAAAAGTGATCCTGCTGGTGGGTAAGTTAGCTCTTTTTTTCTTCCCCTCTTCGTCTTTTTGTTAAACGTTGGGTGCGGATGCGCCCACAGAAGAGGGGAGACTGTTGTATAAACGTTGATGGTTGATGTATAATCAATCTTAGAGCTCTTTCGTGTGCAAAGGAGTAGGTCAATGGCGACGAGAAATGTTTCCCTGTTATACATGGTGAGCGCTGGCTTGCGGAATTCTTTAAACTATGCCCTTAATGCCACTCGGCCCCGGGATGGCCAGCTGATAAATGATGAATACTCGCTAAAGTACGCAGGCAAAGATCGTACTAGTACTATAATACGACTTGTGATCCCTAATTTAGGGATTGCGTCCAACCTTCAGGTTGCGTCACTGGTTTCGGGATAGTTGGCATGGGGGGTGGTATCAACAGCGTCATGGGTTATCATTCGATGTTCGAGCGCAGTCCGGGGTTGGGGGTTGTGTGTGGGGGAGCGCGGAGTTATGTGCTGCAGGCTGAGGGCGAGTTGTTGAGAAATGGTCCTTTTCTATGTATGATACTCACTATTGCGGATATGGGGGTGACGTGTGATATAGGTTGGCCTTCCACGCAATGGCTTGCGTCATCAAGATAGGGTCTATATATACCGTTCATGTCTCCGGTAGTTGGGTAGGGAGCTTAATCAATAATCTTCCCCTGCAATATGATACAAAACGTTCAATTCCTGACACGAGTGATTGTGAAATGTCCGCCACGACTCGTGATTGATTAATCACCTCGGTATCATGCTAACTTATGGCTTATGGAGGAAGGAGGGATCTCCAGTATGGGATAGGGTGAGCGAAGGTGTTTCGCCGGGAACCTATGCGGGTTCCTCGGCGAACTGGCACTCAAGGGTGTTAGAGCTGTGGAGTGTGATAGCACTCTGAATATGGTTCTCGGATTAGGTCGTGCTTGATCTTTGGGTAGCGGGCAGGCAAGTAGGGGTGCGGACGTGGTAAGTGGTTTTGCAGGCCCCTGGTAGAGGGGGTTTCGATCTTCACGAAGGTTTTGTTAAATAACTAGTAGCACAGTTTACCGCTCTACGGATAGGTTTAGAAAAAGAGAAGTGCATAAACAAGTTATTTATACTTCGGAAAAAAAGAGAAGTGCATAAATAGGTTATTTATACTTCAGAAAAAAAAAGAGAAGAAATAAAAAAAGCATTCCATTTCTGATTGGGCCGAAGCAGCAGTGATGGTGGAAGATGGGCTCAAAGTCTCAACCGTTCTCGGTTTAAACTGGGGGTCTTCTGGCAGCTCGATAGCGACGTCTTGCGGGGGGGGGGGGGGGAGAAAAAAGAACATTTCCTAACTGAAGTTGCCCATGATAAACGGGAAAACAAAACAAAAGCAACATATCTTCCTGAAACACATGCACACACCAACTGCCTTCCAAAAATGGCTCTCCCGGGCACATTTCTCTGCTTCGATCGAATTTGAGTCCGCTAGGTTATGTCTGCTGCACGAACACTGCGAGTCATGCATATATTCCAACATGGTCTCCCTCGCTGTCCGGGGTGGGTAGAAGGTAACAATCAAAAACCACGAGCTACTCACCAACGCATGCACCAAGATTTCATGCTTCGGCAATGCTCCATTTCTGCATCAACCTCACGCCACTACCCCGGGGTAGAATCCCTAAGATGTTCTTGAGATCTTTCGTGATGGCGGTCTGCAGCGGCGAGCAGCCGGTGACGTCCTCGATACTAATGTCGACTCTGTTGTCTGCGAGCAGAAGCCGTACCCCGGTCTCGAGCCCGCGGTGAACGGCCGTATGGAAGGGGGTCCGGCCATAGAGGTCTCGGATGTTAGGGTCGAGTCTCTGGTCCGCGAGCAGGAGCGGAATGACGCCGCTGCTGTCGCCGATGACAGCGTGGTGCAATGGGGTCCTATGGTAGCCGCTGATGGAGTTGATGTTAATTCTGGGGTCGTCCAGGAGCGCCCTTGTCACATCTTGGTGTCCGTATCGAGCGGCGTAGTGCAAGGGCCTCTCTCCATTGTCGCCCTCGATCTCAGGATCGACCCTCTTGTCGTCCAGGAGCATCTGCACCACCATTCTGCGCCCCATGTATGCCGCGAGGTGTAGTGGGGTGTCCCCCTCTTCATTCCTGTGGTTCACGTTGAACCTGTCGTCCTCCAGCATAGCCTTGACAATCCCCTCAGAGCCGTACTGGGCTGCAACGTGTAGCGCTGTCTCGTTGAGGAAGTTCGATATATTGACCTTGAGTCTTTTATCCGCCAGGAGAGCCAGTGCGACTTCTTCGCGGCCGCAGCCCACTGCAAGATGTAGCGCCGTCCTGTATGTGTGGTCCTGCGCATTGACGTCTAGGGCCGGGCTTTCTAACAGGAGCCGCACAATCTCAACTTCGCCTTCTTCGGCTGCGATGAGCAGTGGTGTGTACACTTCCGTTTGATTGCCGCGATTCAGAATGGCATTGACGTTGACGCTCTCCTGCTTCAATAGTAATTTCACCATCGCCGGGAGCCTACGGTAGACTGCTGTGAGGAGCGGCGAGAGGCCGTCCGGGTCCCGAGCGTCCGCTTCAAAGCCGCACTCCAGAAGGGTGCGCACGGCGTCAAGGCTTCGTGAGCGTACAGCTTGGCCGAGTAGCCACCCTCCACCAAAGAGGTTGATGATTCCTCTATGGACGAGCCTGTTCACCTTAGCCCTATCCTGACGCATCGCCACAGCGTTCAGTGCTGCCGAAGCCTTCTGCTTGAACTGTAAGCAGCATGTATTGTCGAGGAGGGCGGGGGCCAGGAGGGCTGCGAGCCGACGGTTTGTTCTCAGTAGGGCATTTGTGTCGTGAGGGTACTGAAATTGGGATATTTGAAGGATGATCTCGTTTGGTAGATTGAGGAATTCCATGCAGATGAATGCTTGGGCGACTATCGGGTCGCGGGTGAATATTATCGAAGTTGGGATCCCATGGGCATATGTGCGGAAGGGTGGAACTATGGCTAAGACTTAGCTCCAATCCCGAGCGAATGGTTCGTAATGCCATTGTTGGATCACGTGGGTGAAATGAGGGTCAGTCATGTATAATCACCCGCAGAGAGAGGGCTTTTTTGTTCTGGTTCGTCACTTGACACCCTCGCTAGATTTACCGGGCAGCACTGCTAGGTTCTTTGATATTGGGGGGCAACTGAAGGGATGGATCTTACGTGCTAGGGGCTTTGCTAATATGACTTATAGTACCGAGCTTCAAGAAGGAATGTACTCATGCGCTGCTCGAAAACAAACGGAAAAGCTAGGGCTGATCAAAACAAGGTCCGGGGTATGGGTGGGGGAGCTGCAATAACCTGGCATAATGTTCACTGGAAGTGGAACCAATACCCAAATACTGTAGCTATGAGGCATCCAATCCACCGTCCCTTCTGAGGTTGCTCGGCCCGGAGTCTATAGGATATGTGGCATGAAGTTGGGGTGTTTTGAGCGAGCAATCCTCAAGGCTCAAGTAGCTGATATTGCTGACTGGGGAGTAGAGTTTTGCTCAAAATTGGCATTGAATCAAAGATTAGCCTTCTGGTCTGGTATTATATTGCTAGGTATAAAAGAGACTCCGACTTGTTGATTCCACCCTTTCCAGGGCTGTTGTTGCAGTCAAAACAAGGGGGAACACTGTTCTACAAATAAAAGGAGAAACGGATAACGAATTGAAAACAGGCAGAAGGAGAGAAGGGTGAAGGAACCAAAGCATCAAATTTGGGGCCGAAAACGTCGGGCATTTCCAATGGCGAAATTAAGAGATCCCTGAGGAAACTAGTAATAAAATCTTATAGTGAAAAGAAAGAGAAGAACCCTAAGCCGGAAACACCAGTCGCAGAGAATCAAAGGCCCCGAAAACAAACGTAAAAGTACTGCCCCCAAGTCTATGTCTGAACCCTCTTGCTACCCATACCAATCTCACCCAGTCCAATCCCACCACCGCCACAACCCCAATCCCTAGAAACATGCGCTTTTCCTGTCCGTTACCCCATAAGGCCGTGCATCCGAACCCCCCCATTAATATGCTTTCCGGCGTCGAAGCCCAACTCAAACAATTGTTGAAAAAACGAAGCGTCTATAACGGCTTTCTCCTCTGCTCCAAATCGCCCTCTGCGAGCGAAACAGCAGCCTTAACCATCTGAACAACATTGATCCATTGCTTCGCGGCGCAGATCGGGAAAGTGGCTATGGCGACCATCCACGGCCAGGAATGGATTTCCGAAGAGAACTGCGGGAAACTAAGGAGGTACATTGCGAGGAAAAAGAGCTCATTTGCAGCACAAAATACGAAAAGAATTTTCTGAGGGGAGAAAGTTAGAGCGAGAATTCGGAAGGAAGTGGGGGATTCAGGGCTTACATTGTTAGAGTAATAGAGGTTCAGGACTCGAGAGCGTTTCTTCTCTACCTTCTTGTGAGACCCTGCACCACGATCGAGAGATGCGTACCTGTTGGTTCGTTAGTTGCTTTGTTCGGCTACGGGGTTGTGGTGTGGTCGTCTGGATTCACATGTGCATATAATGACTAGCCAAGTCTAAACTGATGAGCCCCTGGAACAAGATGGCCCATTTCGGATAAGCCGAAGACAAGAAACAGAGCAAACAACTGGTAGTGCAACGGTCCGTAACCATGTCCAGCACAGCGCCGAATTTGGTCGACTGAGAAAATTTGCGAGCGGCATAACCGTCCAGAGCATCCAAAAGACAAGAAAAGGAATAAAGGATTGTGCAATAGTGAGGGTGGTAGGACATGTAGTATAGCGAGGCGCCAGCGAGGAGGATTCGGGAGTATCCTGAGATCCAAAACATCAGAACTCATTCCAACTCATTATTTTTTTTAGGACAGCAGGACTTCAGTACCTATCAGGTTTGGGATGAACAGGAATATGTTCTCCGGTCGAGGCTCTGCGGACTTTACCGGTGGGTTTGAGCGTCGTGTGGGTGTGTTTGACTTCGGCATGTTTGCTGTCTCGATCGGACGAAAGCTCAAGAAGGTCCAGACGATGCAATAGTAGCTGAGGGAATCACCTGGGCAAGAATTGGAGAGAGAAGAAGAGGAAGGGTAGAAGGGGGATCGTTAAGGCAAGGATAGGGGATGAAGAGGGAAAAGGAGGTTCAAGGGAGTCAGGGTTAGGGAACCGATCCCACAGCCCGGAAGCTAAGACTTGTGACGCAAGCACACGACTAATGACCAAAAGCACGATGAGTATCAATAGTAGTAGAGGACTGAAAGAAGGCTGATGGGTAGTGAACGGCACAAATGGCAAAGGCCGTGAAGAATAGTGGTCTGCGGAGAGGGTGGTTACTTTGTTTTTGTAAACTCCAATATGGGAATGACAGACTCGTGGCAAGCTCTTGGTCAGGGCTAAGTGGTAGAGGGGGGTGAAGATGGAAAATGGTGATAAAGGAGTGTCAGTGAGGAGAAAATGAGGAGGAGGAAGAGGAGGGAGTTCTTGGGGGAGAGGAGGAGGGGAGGGTAGAGATATGTGATATAGGGCATGTGGAGGGGAGAAAGGTCATGACCGTTGCGACAATGACCTAGAAAGGAGTCGGGTCATAAATGAGTGAGAGACAAGAGCGGCTGCGTGGGGAATTTTACAAGTATCATACTTGTACCAGCATGTGGATGGTGCAGGGAAGCATAGGAAAAAGGTTGCTGTGTCCTCTTCGGCATCCCGACGGCTCAATTGAGCGGAGCATGATACAGAGTATGCTCCCTGTGACCTTCATGGACCTGGGAGCCAGAATGCGGATTGTCTACGGTATGGTGCGAACAGAACAGGTTATGAGGTTGGTGTTTACAGTACTCGAGTACCAGTGCGTGCTATCTAGTGACTTTTCCATGGGGATTATGATACCTGACTAAGCAGCTGAGCCTCATCTTGCTTCTGACCATGCTGAGAGATTCTGCAGAAGCGCACTTGCAGGAATGGCAAGGGCTGACTAAGCAGCAGGCATTGGCAACGAACACCAAACCTTCTGAGCTCCCTTTCTCGCTCCTCCGATCTGTTGCAAGAAGCAACGTCGAAGTCGCGCTTCACCATTCCGCTCCCTCACCGCCATCGGTCACCAACATCTCGCTGCCGGGCGTTGATAAAGAGTCTTCCCTATCCCCTTTACCTAGCCCTACGCTTGCTGCTCGAATCACTATTCTTTGGGGAAAGAGAAATAAAAAAATAGAAATAGAAAGCGGCGACCGCGCTGAGCTCATGGAACCCGCTTAACTTGCGCAGCTCTCACATCGTTCCCGCACCTGCGCACTCTGCTATCCCGACACTTCCCAGATATAATTTCCTCCCCCACCACTCCTTTCCGCAGAGCCTCATCCGACAACATCTCGTCTCCTGACACCACCCCCCACACTCTCTTATCGATTATCTAGCCAGCAACACAGCAACCTTCATCCACTCCTTCACTACTGAAAATAAAGATATAAAAAAACCGGCTGCGATACGCCCTTCCAATATTGTAAACCTGATATTTGTGTGGACCGACCATGTCCACATCCACCTCCACCTCGAATGCTGCCCCCTTACCAAGAATTAAACTTAATCAATCTGGTGCTACCGGCTCTGGTCAACGGACATATACTGGCAAACATCCTCCACCTGGTCATAGTAGCCGCTCCAACGGTTCTGGCACACACGCGCGACCTCCGCCATTACCTTCGCCTACCCCTTCGGTTTCTGGTGGGAATGCTGGGAATGGGGGAGGGGCTAACGGTGTGAATGCAAATTCTACTGGGGCTAGGATATCGGAGCGACGGAGAGCTAATAATAAAGCTGGGGGCCCCGGAAAGCTGAAAGGAGGAAACAGCGACAACAGAGTAAAGGGGCCTGGCGGGGGTAATGAGGCGGAGAGCGTTCCTCGGCCAACAAAGGTAGGGAGAGCGTCTTCCAGATATGTATGCGACATTTTACGTGCGGCGATTTCAATTAATGCGTTGAATTTGCTGATAATGAGCTTGGGCTAGAAACTTGGAACGAAACCATATGTCAATACAACATCCGTAATCCTCCAAAAGTATCAAGGCCAACCTCCAAGCATAGTACTACATTTACATCCTCAGCACTTCCGCTTTGATGGCCAAGACGGTGGATTTGGTTATGCGAGTCCAATGAGGGTATGATATGGCCCATTCATTGCGTTGAAATTGCTCTCGCGCCGCCGGTAGAAATTCTCCTGAAAAGCATCAAAAGCTAACTGTTATGTTTGTGTAACTTAGGTAATACTGGAATGCTTACGGTCCGAAATAATACCGCACGAAGTAGTCGAAGAGTTCAGAGATGCTGGAACAAAGTTCTACGATGGTAGGTATTGGGTCATATATAGTTGGCTAGTACACGATTAACGGACCACACTAGGTTGCTTGATTGTACAAATACATGATCACCGTTCTGCCTCAACGGCTTCTTCCTCTAAAGCGAATGATAATAGGGTCATTCCACATTCTATTCATAACTATAGCGAATCTCTCACCCCGTCGCCCTTTGTTCCTTTTCCTAAAGAAAAGCTTGTTGTTCCTGAGCGCGGTATGCCTGGCGGACAATCAACGGTATCGCAAGGGCAGACGGTTGGGAGTGACAAAAAGGATGTCTCCCTCCCTTCGGAGGTTAAGAAGGATAAGGAGGAAAAGGAGGAAAAGACAGAGAAAAAAATTAGGATCTTCACAACGGTTCTCCATCCTACGCAATTGACCTTGCACGCAGATATGGCTGTTATGGCATCAACACCAGTTCCATCACGGCTGAATTCGTACTCGCGGCCGCAGCAGTCAAGTTCTACACTTGCTACACCAACGTCCGCTTCCATGCCCGTACCACCTACGCCTACCGGGTTGACTATCAACACATCGCCTGGGGGCCTGAGCGCAAAGACAATACTTAATGATAGGACTGCTCTAAATTTTGAAGCAGCTACCCTACTGGCTACATCTCCAGCTTTGGTTCTTACCCCCGCCAAGGATCCTGAGCACGTCCAAGCGATCCTCCGCACGCTCAGGAATCCACACAACTCATTTCCCATGCCTCCCCCCAAGTCCCGGAAGAGGACGACAGCTGAGCTTGCAGCAGATGAGGCCCAAGCTGTTCAAGAGGAAAGATTGCTTCTTATTATGGATGAGCGCCATTCGGGGCATACTTCTTTGGCCCCGGAATCGGCTGTTGGTGACGGAGCTAGTGTTGGCAATGGGTTTGAGCCCGACTTTAAGAGGTTTAAGTTGATCGAGAGCATTAGGACTCAGATAGAGGAGGAAAGAAAAGCAAAGATGATTGAGAAGGATAGGCTGCAGCGACAGGAAATGGAGCAGCGCAACCGGGAAAACAGGAAACGAGAAGAGCTTGAAGCCACTCGGAGAGCTGCAAGCCGAGCTTCTCAGCATGGTAGTCCTGTGTTAGCGCAAGGGCCTGCTGTTGGTGCCGCAACAACCGCGGCCCAAGTGAGTGGAACCACTACCACTGCTCGCCCTGGAAGTTCTGGATCGGTGCAAAGTCAGTCAGGACAGCAGGTTAATAACCTAAGGCTACAGCAGCACTTGCAGCGCCCGCAGGCACACCAGCAACAGGTTCAACAGCAACAACAGCAACAGGCCCAAGCTCAGGCCCAGCAGCAACAGCCGCAAGTGCAGCAAGTTCAACAGACCCAGCAAGCTCAGCAGGTCCAGCAGGTCCAGCAAGCGCAACAGGCGCAGCAACAAGCGCAGCAGCAGGCGCAGCAACAGGCGCAACATCAACAGGCGCAACATCAACAGGCGCAACAGGCTCAGCAGCAAGTGCAGCAGCAGGCCCAACAGCAGCAAGCGCAGCAAGCACATCTTGGTGGTCAGCAACAGCAACAGCAGCATGTTCAGCAGACTGGCCAGCAGCAGATTGGTATGGTTCCACAGCCGCAAATGCAGCATCATGCTATGTCACAGCCAAGTGGAAACACAGTAGCTCCAGTGACTACAGCACAATATAATCTTATGCAGCAGCAGCGAATACTGTCTCAACAGCATGCCCAGCAGAATAGCCAGTCACCAAGACCGCACCATCAGTCACCGCATCTTGCCCAGCAATCGCCGCATCTCACTCAGCAGTCGCCACACCTTGCCCAACAATCACCTCATCTTCAGCATAGTTCGCCTCGCATAGCCCAGCATCCGGCCCTCCAACACCAGCACCAGATGCAACTTCAGATCCTTCAGCAGCAACAGCTTCAAGGTGGAGGCATGAACAATACAAACGTGGGCGGTGCGCGGGCCACGATGATCGGGAAGACGACTACAGGCGCTAGTCTTCGGCAAGGGCATCACGTCCGACAGCAGCAACTTCCACAGCAGCAAGGGCATCAGTTTCAAGATTTAGGCAATTTTGCTTTAAGTGGTAACGGAATTGCGATGGGTGGAGGAGGGATGCATCAACTTCCCCCGGGAATGGCTGGGCCGATGCCTCAGGGGATGGGCCAAAATATGATTGTCAACATGGCCAACATGAGGAATGGCGCTCAAGGGATGGGGATGGGTAGAGGAGCCAGCAGGCCGTAAACGGAGCTCTGGAACCTCTACGAGGTCAGGAGGAAAATGAGTTATGCTCGGTACTGTTTTCCTTTGGGTTGGCTGGGTTGGCTTCAACGGAGGGTCCTATCGAAGAGGGCTGGGGTTGGAGGAACATCTCATGAGGGAGCACTTGCTATACTAGTTTTCTTCGGGTTGGCTGTCTCATTCTCCGCTTGCTTGCTGCTGAACTCCCCGCCACTTTTTTCCCCTTGCTTCCTTCCTTTCTTTTTCTTCATCACTGGCTTGGTTTAACGTGCAGTTTTTAGTGTCATTTCCCTTTTGTCTTTCTGGCGCGGTACTATATTACGTTATTTTGATTCTCCCTTTGTTTCATTTTTGTCCCTTTTATATTGGGAGGCGTCTTTGTTAGGAAATCTCTGCGATTGTTTGTTCTGTTGCTCCTTTTTCTTTACTGGCCTGGTTTAGTGCTGTTAGGGTATTTTCTATTTCTATTTTTGCCTCCCTTCCCTCCCCACTGTCCCCATTCTACTTGATGTTTTTTTGTTTTTTTTTCCCTCCGTTTCTTGGAAATAATTTGTTAGAGGTCTGGGAGGGAAGGGAAGGGAAGGGAGATGGTGTCCACAGGGTTTCCCAGCTAATGATTTGGAACAGTGACGTATATACGTAATGACAAAGTATATATACCGGCATGAGATTTTTTCTTTCTGGTCTTTCTGAGTACGCTGGCACTTGAGTATTAGGAAAGGTGCAACTAGCGATTTACTTTGTTCCTCAGCTTTCCGATGCGATTTCTTGCACAATTGGGTGCTCCTTACGGGGGTTTAGGAAAGGCTGGAGTGGGATGCTATGCTATACCTTACTGAAGAGGGAAGGGTGGAAGAAGGGAGGGCGTAGAAGAACTGTGTCTATAACTGTCATTATTGATATTACTACTGTTACCAAACTTTTGTGGTTTCCCAACTGTCCTGTTCCATTGTGCTCTCAATTGGTCGATCTGCTTTAGCACTCACTATGCTGGTATGTCACTGGTCCGAACAGACAGAGTGCCCCACGTCCGCCGGCCATCGGCGCGCAGCATAATTCTACTCGCAGGACCGACCGAGTGACTCACAAGTCACGCATCATCCGATGCCATAGCCATTAGTGGCCGGAGATTGTGCCTCAAGTTACCCAAGCCTGCGCTTGCCCGTATTCCAGCGAATCACCTCAAGCCACCGGGGGTCTACCATCCGCCACGAAACCGGCATGCGCAACAATACCTTTAACATCATGTACTGGTACTGGTATTTTACCCTGGCTGTACCTCCGGCGTCGAGCAGGGCAATACCAGCGCTGTCCCGGGGATCCATGATCCGAGATGATCTGGCAATTAATCCGTGCGTCTTCCGAAAAAGCAAACAAAACACACAGCCCAATCCCTGCCAGTCTGGAAATATATTTATCCGACTACATCAGCCCCTCCGCACAGCCCCCCGCTGGGCTACGTGGTGACTTTTTCGAGTCACTGAGTCACAGATCTGACCTGGACAACGGGGCAGGGGGGCTCACGTGCGGACGTGTTAACATACGTGTTTGCGGGTAAATCGCAACCCACACACGCGCGCGCACTAAATTTGTTTTGGAGGAGAGTACGTGAGTCAGGAAGGGCATTTCGTAAGGTACCTTGCGTGCATGACGAATGTTGTGGGACACGTAAGGGAAGGAGAGATGATTTACGCTAGGGTTTTTTCAGCCTTGGTGCATGTTAGGTTGACCTGGGAATTGGGGGAATTGGGGGGGTATAAGAATGGGAGGGTTTCGCTGTGCTCTGGGGATTTGGAAGAGCAGAGCAGAGCTGCATACAGTATCATAATCTGGAAGAGATAGAGAGAAAGAAAGAAAAGAGAGAGATAAAATGCCGAGAACTAAAACCCAAGATGCGGCTTTCAAGATTGTGAGTTTTCTTCCCTTTTTTACACTTTTTTTATTTTTATTTTTAATCTTGCGCTTTTGCTAATTGTTTTGTGATAGAACGGTATTAGACCAAGGGTTTATTTGTCCCGTGGCGATACACTCTCTGCGTCTTCAGATACGGACGATGTGAGGTTTGCCATGAGTCGGGTTAAGAACCATTGTTTGTCCCCCTTCACTTCGATTGTTTGTTGGTTGCATGATGGTTAATTTTGGCTGTGGTCACGATAGATCATTGCGAATGCCCTGGCTGGACCAATTCCAGCGGTCCACGGGTCGCGCGCACGTGTCGCCATTTGAGAGCGCTCCTTGGTGACGAGTACGAGATTGAGCGATTGAGTGTTCATGGAGTGAAAATTGGTGGTAAGGTTTTGGTGGTTGGATCTAGACTGAGGAAGAGGTCTGCCCTCGCTGTCGAGGAGGAGGAGGAGGAAGAGGAAGAGGAAGAGGAAGAGGAAGAAGACGACTTTAAGCCCGAGAAGAAATCCCTCAAGCGTGATAGGAAAGGAAAGCAAGTTGCCAGCGAAGACGATGATGGTGAAGCCGAAGTCGCTCAAATTGATGACGAAGAGGGTGTCGGGGAAGAGGGACAGAAGGAGGAGGAGGAAGAGAAGCCAGCTAAACGTCCCCGCCGGGCAGTGACTACCGCTGCTGGTAAGCAGGCCGCTGCAGAAAAGAAGGCAAAAGATGCTTCGTTCAAACCTCTACTCGCTGAGAAATGGGACTTGGAAAAGGGCCGTGATCCTACAGGATGGCACATGTCTGAGAAGCTGGATGGCGTGCGCGCATACTGGGATGGAGAGACCTTCCGCAGCAGAGAGGGGAATCCGTTCTATGCGCCGGCGTGGTTTACGAAGAGGATGCCGAAAGACGTATGTTCTTCCACTATATGGTGCCTTCCCATTACTGGTGGCCGTGTTCTAATGGGGGTGGGCACGATAGATAACACTTGACGGCGAACTTTTCACCACTCGCGGCGGCTTCCAGGATTGTGTTTCTATCGTGCGTGCGCATAATAAACCCGATGCCTGGAAATTCAGCGTCACATACCAAATCTTCGACATACCGAGCATGGGGCACAAGCCCTTCGAAGAACGCATCGCACACCTCAAAGACCTCTTTGGGAGACTACGCATTCGCTGGGTACACATCCTCGAGCATACAATATGTAAAGGCCGACCGCACCTTTTTGATACTCTAGACAAAGTCGTATGTTTCCCCCTTCCACTGCCTTCTGCATGCCACCCCCATCTAACAACCCTCTCTCTTCCATAGACAGCCAGCAAGGGTGAAGGACTCATGCTCCGCGAGCCCGGATCACTATACATCAATAGTCGTTCCAAGACGCTCCTGAAGGTCAAGCGCTTCTTCGACGCTGACGCTATCGTACGTGGCCACGAGCGCGGCTCTGGCAAGAACTCAAACTGCACTGGCGCCCTCCGCGTCGAGATGCTCGACGACAATGGCGAGCCCACCGGTACGTTCTTCAAGATCGGCACTGGCCTCACGGATAAACAGCGGCAGAATCCGCCGAAGATTGGCAGCGTCGTAATTTACAGGTTCCAGGAGCTGTCGCGGGACGGGAACCCGAGGTTTCCGGCGTTTGTGGGGGAGAGGGCTGATTAGGGTTTTCGGGTGACTTTTTCTTTTTCGGATGTAGGGAGGGGGGGGGTGTTTGGGAATGGGGATTTTGGGATGTCGGATTCGTAGTGAATGCTCGTGATTCTCTTTTCTTTTGGTTTCTTTGGAAGGATTGGATTATGGCTTTCCTTGGCTGGCAGGTTGGCGGACTGGATAGGGCTGGATTAGACTATGTTCACGATTCAATGAATTGATTATACCATCCATTAAGCGCTTCTTAGCCACTATGAGCGTAGAGCCAACTTCCCCTCTCCCCTGTATTCAACCCCCCTAACCTTCCCTTAGCCCCCCCCCAACCCTCTTCGGCCCGGCCGGGATTGACAACGAACGGAGAAACCCCACTTGCACCCACTTGGACACGAAGCTCACCATAGAAACCCGAATAATCAGACCAGTGCGAAGTAGTCGAAAATCACCTACCCCGGAAAAGGCGGCAAAAAAACTCAACATGGCGAGCCATAATACATACCGGTACAGTACTCAGCCCCTGAGAAATCAAAAAAAAAATATCAAAAAAGAGAGAAGGTGCCGAACCGACGACCCAATTAGCACCCGGTCCGATTGTCCCAACATCTCTGGTAGCGATGATGCGGACAATGGGGATTCGAATTATCAAAGCTTCTTGCGCCATTCTTACTAAATTGCGAGCATTTCTTTTCTCTTTTTTTAACACCTAGGACGGTGCGGTATATCGAACGCCTTGGCCGCCAAATCCGCTGGCCTCCCTCCCAGCACGGCCCTTTTGCGCAATTGGAGTACGGTACAGTACGGTACCGGTGCTGCAACATTAGATTACGCAACGCCCCCCCCTGCTAAAAAAAACCCATCTGCGGTCCAAGATTCTGGAAAATGTCTCACTAGTAATCCTCCCTCGTCCGGTAACATCCGTCGAGTGATATTCCATGATGAGCGTCGATATACTGCAATATAGCTGGTTGCATAGTCCCACCGATATAAGGTAGTAGGCGAGTACCGTGGTCTATCTATCCCTCTTTTCTTCCATTCCCCGTTACGCATACTGTTAGAAAATTAGGTGGAGGAGGAGGAGGAGGAGGGGCCCGGTGCTATTTCTGTATCATATTTGCGGGAGTGGCTGCCCAAGCGGTTTAGGTATCGTAGGCAGGTGCTTCTTTGGGCGTTCGTGGACGGGACGAGCGGGATCTAACGAGCAGATCTGCCCCCCCGGGCCCCTCCTCACCTTCAGCCATGTACTCGTATATACTAATTTGTAATGTATCAGAACTAGCCGCTAAAGTTACTGCATTTCTGTGTGCCGTTACAGTGTTCGCAACAGACCAGACCGGACTAGGAGGACTGGAGGCCGTCCAAATCTGAGGCAGTGGACTAGGCAGTCTAGTCAGGAGAAATGGACGGACCGGACGGACCGGCCTGGCCTGAAAATGGCCTACCGGGATTTGTAGGCGGTTGACAATAGGATTTTGTAGAAGCACCAGCATCACATCAGCTTGTTGGTTATTCAACCTTATCCCCCCCCCATTGCTACAGCATTACCCAAGTCATCCGATCGGTAATTTTTCCCTTTCCCTTCTCTTCCTTTTAGTTTCTTCTTTTTTATTACACTTTTCTATTCAAACTTATGCCCATTTGCCTCCCACAGCCTGCCACAGTTGTGTTAAGAATTTTCAGATAACAGTCACGGTATTTGTAGGT
>Ga0307517_10001435_pt1 | contig 40081 bp, 17 predicted proteins | sample 23_EM_MG_FD_194515 | JGI IMG/M metagenome (GOLD analysis project Ga0307517, IMG submission 194515) | Populus trichocarpa ectomycorrhiza microbial communities from riparian zone in the Pacific Northwest, United States - 23_EM | ecosystem: Host-associated > Plants > Roots > Unclassified | place...
AGTTTTTAATATCCTATATAAAAAGATTTTAAAATAATACATATGGATGTAAGCTATAACAAAAAAAAAAAAGACATGTAGTATAGTATAGTTAATAAACAATTTAGGTCAATGCAAGTTATTAAAAAAAAAAATATGAAGTGTAATATACTTATCCCACATTAAAAATTTTAAAAACAATCCATGTAGATGTACGCTATATATAGTTACTCTATATCAAAAAACTAAAAAATAATCCATATAAAAATAGGCTATAAAAAATAAATATGAAGTGTAATAAAATATATTTACCCCGCAAGATCACTCAGGTTTAATCATGCCAATTGCAAACCTGCATTTTTGTGATTTGAAACCTGATCAAGGTTCCAGGTTACATGGATCTTGGATCAACCTGTTGGGTAAAGCCAGGATTTATAAATATGTATAGAATGATGCCAGGAATCTTATAGAAAGCACTTCCCACTGAAATTATGAGTGAGATGGGTCATATTTTCCCCAAGAAAAGCCGCATAAAAACACCAGGATTTTTTTTCCCACTCTATTTTCATTAGATTAAAGAATCACACTTCTTGTTTTTCAAGTTGCAACATCATCATCTCACTGAATACAAATGGCAACTACAACAACAGAATCTGTTCTACTCTAAAAGGAATCACTTAAAAAATCATGACTTTTAATCAAAAGTTGAAGGAGTAATTGATTTTGTGTGCACATAGAATTTGTTGGGTCCAATTCTGCTTACTTTACCTTTTTTGTTATTTTACGAATGTTCACTTCGTGCTCGTATTTAGGCCCCCTGCGACCTGGAATGAAGAGGGGACGATGCTGAGTTGGTTGTTGGCCACGGCGATGGGGTTTAGAATGTGAGGAAGCGAAAGTGCTTTTGGTCGCCTTTGGTTTTTCCTTCATTGCCTCTATCTGTTCCAACACCTCTACAACTTCTTTCATGGAGGGGCGGTTTTTAGGATCTGCTTTCAGGCACTTTAAAGTTAGTTGTGCTGCTTGTACCATCGCCTTGGCCGAATATTGGCCCTCAATCCTTGAATCCATAATGGTGGTTTTGAGCTTCTTTTTGTGTGAGAGCAATGGCTTCAACCATTCAACCAGATTTTGCTGACCAGTTGGTCGCTTCCTATCGAGCGCCCTTTGGCCTGACAGCATTTCAAGTAGCACGACACCAAAACCATACACATCACTTTTTACATACAAATGACCTGTTCATCATGAAGTTTCACATTAGATGATTTATTTATACGCCAAGAGTTACGTATACATGTTTATCGTCTAAACTATTGCTTTAACAGCCTGTTTCAGTAGCATTTCAGATGTCCTTGAAGGCACACGTACCTGTTGCAATGTACTCAGGAGCAGCATAACCATAGGTTCCCATGACCCTGGTTGTCACATGTGACTCTCCACCAGAAGGCCCCAACTTCGCCAGGCCAAAATCTGATATTTTGGCATTGTATTTCTGCACAAGGAAGTTGAGATGAAAAGGGTTGAATATTAGTAATGATAAATGATGGTTCATAATTCCTACATCCTAAAAAACAAGCCGTTTATCTGTTTAGTGTTTCAAGAAGCAGGGGACGTAGGCAGGGCCTTGGCCCCAAAGCTCCATCAGCTCTCCTATGATGTTATTCTACCTTGCATGCATGTCTATTTTTAAGTTTTCAATGAGATGACCCTCCCAGAACCTATTAATGCCTTCTTGCAACATATGCTACAATATCATTTCTCCATTGACAATTGATAGCTCCACCATAACTTCTAGACATATTAAGAGAGTCTAGTTGTCTTTCTTATAGAAACCAGCCAGAGTTTTGCTAATGATCTTATTAACACATCAAAATTCAAGCAACCGACTAGAGGGATAGATTTGGATCTCCAGCTCTCCCTGTGTAATCAAACGCATCTTAACAAAGTGTTCTTGGTATAACATCGGCGTCACGCACTCTGAACTATTTTGCATCATCTTCAAATTTTTATAATCAATTAAATTTAGCATAAGGCTCCATTTACTAGCTGCAGAAAATCATTAATGAGGGGAAAGGAAAGGAAAAGTACAGAAGCTTAAGTTCACAAAATGACATTACTTTCCGCTGCAAAATAACTAATCTGATATTGCATTGTCAATCACATTTTAGCAATGTGCACATATGTTAGTGTAAACATTAATCTAAGGAAACTTAGAATCACAAAGGGCAATTCACATCCACCACCATATTTCTTACTGGTTTTCAATTTATTTGTTCTTTCAGCAACAAATTATAGGGAGTATCATAAGAAAATTAAGCCTCAAATATAAAATACATAAACCATAATAAATAAACTAACCCCATCAAGTAGGATATTAGAGGCCTTGAAATCTCTATAAATGACTTGCTTCTCTGAGGCATGTAGAAAAGCTAGACCTCGAGCTGCTCCAATGGCTATCTTTAGCCGTATATCCCAAGAGAGGGGTTCAACATTCCCTGCAGAAACAACCATACCAATTCATCTAGAAATTAGCTAATTCCTTAAACTTTTTTCTTCTTCATGTTCGTCTTTCTATTTTTCAGCAACTCTTACTTCTAAACAGATGGTTCTCCAAGCTTCCCTTCGGCATAAATTCATACACAAGGAGTAGCTCTTTATCCTCCCAACAAAAGCCCAATAACTTAACCAAGTTGGGATGCGATAGCCTTCCTAGAAAGTTCACCTCTGACTGCATACCCAATGAAAAATGGAACAGATGTTTAGCATCAACAATAGGGGCTACATTTCAATAAACACCATGCCAAAATGTGGCCAATGAAGCATTGGTCTGTGGCTAAGAACTAGAGGCTTGTGCCCCAAACCACACCCTCAATGCAAGGAGGTGTATTTCCTGGTATTTTGATCTAAAGACAGCTCGTAATTGTAATGATTGGACCGCAATTGCTACCTTATGACAAGGGCATCTTCTACCAACTATCATACCATTGAAATTCTATTCGATAGCATACACAAAGTCATGCTAGGTGGGACCCGTTATAGAAAAATATTTAAAAACCATAGTTGCTTTCCCATTATCCTTCTCCCCATCCATTCATGGATTGGTCACAAACTCAACAAAAACAAGAAACTTGATAACGGAATGGCTATTAAAATGCCCAAATATAACTTTCTTGAATATTAAGACAGTTGAAATTTAGAATTGAAAATACCTGCCACTCTTCAAGTCCTTGCATACTTCCTGAGTTCAATTTCTTTATAGCAACCACCATGCCACTGCCGGACTTAGAGGGCGCATAAGTCTTCTGATCAATCCAACCTTTATAGACTTTACCAAAACCTCCCTCGCCCAACAAAGTATCTGATTTAAAATTCTTTGTTGCCCTCTTCAAATCTGCAAAAGTGAACTCCTCCAAATTTGATGATTCCAATATTTGCCCATTTGCATTACTTATCACTTCATTTCCTTCATCATGACTCGCTGCCTCAGAGAATTGACTCCTGCAAACAATACTACTACTAGTGGCTGAGACATCTATGGTGGTGCTGCTGTAAGTACTATTGGATGTCCCTGTATATTGCATCCGAAAAATGGGAAAAGATCATTAGACGATCAGTTAAAAAGGAAAGACAAGAAGCAACATATAACATATGAACTCTTAAGATATCCACAAACAAGGTAAAGCAAGAAGGATACCTGGGGTGGAAGGATTGTTGTTGGCTATGGAGCTAGGACTAGGATCATAAAAGAAAGATCTTAGGCAGTTACCCATGTTGCCCTTTCAGTAACTCATCAAAGCTAAGTAATCTTCAGACCACCTTAGCAAGATGGTAGCAGCACTCTTCATGGTTTATGTAGATTTGAAATTTTGAGGCAGAAACCAAGAAAGAGCCAAGAAAGAAAAGGGAGAGAAATTAAGAATGTTTTTTTGTTTCTTTTATTGGTGAATGGAGACTAGGCAATTACCATGCCGTCACTTTGCTGGCTGTTTGTCTTGTTTGGCCAAACATTTTGTTATTTTTGTCACGAGTATTGTTTGCTGTCTCGGAGATATAAAAAATACAAATCATGGAGACGAGGTGGGTGGGTGGGTGTGTGTGTGTGTGTGTGTGTGTGTGTGTGTAAAAGTCTTTATCTTTGTCTTATATAATTATTTTTGTTCCTTTAAAATTAAAAAAAAAAACTGAAACCAAGTTTTTTTTTCTAAAATTGTATTTTTAAACATTTTATAATTTTAACATTTAACCTCAGGTTGGATCATTGGTTTTAATTAACTTAGTTTCTACCATTAAATTTAAAAATATATAAAATATAAAAGCAAAATTCATTAAAAAAATGAGAAATATAAGCAAGAGAAAAGGAGAGGAAATTATTTAAATTATTTAATAATCTATAACAATTGAAAAATAAATAAATTAGAGTAAATTATTTTTTTATGAAATGAATAAAATTAAATAATTAAAGAGTTATTTATATTAAAAAGTATAACATGAAAAAAAAATTACCGGATGAGTGTTTTTTTTAATATTAAGAAGAATAATGAATACTATTATTGAAAAATTAATACAATAATTAAAATATACATAATATAGAAAAATGAAAATACATTATGTTTTTAAAAAATAAAATTTAATTATAAAGACTTAGGAATTAAATGATAATAAAAAATGTGAATTTATAATAAATTTATTATCTTGCATTTCATCTATTTTAGATTTTAATTTTGGATTGATACAAATATTTTATTCGAGGTTCTAAAATATCAAATATAAATATGATGTAATTAAACCATGTGGATAGCCTAACAAATATTTTTATAAATCAGATAAATAAATACAAGCCTATAAAGATGTTTGGTCACACCAAATAATATATCCAACCAAAATGACCAAAATTTTTAATCTGCATATTAGATCATGCACAATTTTTTTCTTGAAGGTTCTACAGATTGGGTGGCTATAAGTCGCCAAGATCAGAAAGGTGTTCAAATTACATATAGAAGATTTTGTTTTATTTTTTTATTTTTGTATTTTTTTAATTTTAGCTTTTTATTTTTTCTATCTAGGATTTGAATTTCCTTTCTAGTTTTGGTTGGTTTTAAACCTATTTTAACATATACAGTCCTTCGTTGAGAGGGAGAGATTTTGGAAAAATAATTATTTAAACAATAATAAAACGGTTAGGGTTCTTGTTTGAACTTTTTTGTGATTTTTTTTTGTCTTCTTGTTATTCTATTCCTAATATAATTACTTTTAGTTGCATCATATGATTGGTTTAATTATTTATTTTATTATTAAATATATTTGAAAATATGATTTAATAAATGATCAAATCATAATTTAATTATATTTTTTATAGCAATTATCGTTTTTACTGATTACAAAAAAAATATTTTTGCATGATTTTGACAAGTGGAGAATTTAACATTTTAAATTGGTTTTAAAAATTTAATGTTTATTATAAACTAAAATGAAAATAATAATTTTTAGTTATTATTTTAAACATTGCAAGTTTGATGGTAATATATATTAAGGATAAAACAGAATTTTTTGCATTTTATTATGTCTTGTTCATAGTATAAAACGTGACTCGTGGGTTAACGAGAGGCAAGACTCGAGTTACAGGTTGGGAAGTTGATTCAGGTCGATCTCGAAAAAATAATCAAAATGATATTGTTTTGACAAAAAAAAATAATCAATAGGTTTATGACAAGGTTTTGTCAAGGTCAGTCAGGTTATCAAGTCAACTCAAGTTTTTGAGCGAGTCAGATAGATAGCATCATTCTTACGAGGATTATTGATCAATCAATTATTGCTAATTTGAAACAACAGTGTAATAATAAGCAAAATAGTACAAACTTTATGGTTAAAAATTTCAAGGTATTTTTATTATTCACTAAAGTGTTGTTACATCTTATTTAACGAGCTGACGTAGTTTAGAATATAAATAATAGGCAAAGTTAAAGTTGTGATGGATGTACTTCATATATAGATTCACATAATCTTTTTGAAAAGAAAATTTCTTTAATCTTTTTTAAGAGGAAATTTCTTAAGGGATATGTTCTTAAGAAATTAGATGTTTTATGGAAAAGATGAAGAATGGATATTGATTGAAAAATTAGTTGAAGTTGCAACCTAATTTTGCAACCTAAAATTTAGAACACGTTTCATTTAAAAAAAAAATATTGGCTAATATATTATACGTTTAAAACTATTATTGATATTTTGATCAAATAATGCTTATTTAGCAACGTCATTAATGGTCAATTCCTTTGATCAATTTCAATACTAATATGATGGAGAAATATTTTTTTATTTATTTTATAAATTAAAGAATATACGAGATATTGTTTATACTAAAAATAAACATTCATATGTCAGATAAAAATAATAATTGTTCATAATCAAATAAGAAAAAAAAAATTAGAATCGATCATAAATAGTAAAGTCAACCAGACTTAAAAAGTCTAAATAGATCAAAAAACTAGGAGTCATGATCAACTAGAAAAAAATAATTAATTGTAAGAGTTTCAGTTTTCAAAATCTACCACAAGATTCAATCTTACTCACAATAGAAGTCCTTGACATATTAAAATAATGAGAGTTGCAATTTAGTTATGATTCATGTTATTATTAACAAGGAAAAGTTTAGATTCTATTAGGATGTAATATAAAAACTCCAATAAATCTATATAAAAATAGAGTTACATGCTTATATAAAACTCAAACAAAATATCAATATAAATAGGTGCATCAAGCTACTAGGAAACATGCTTAGTTACACATATGCAAAGTTGTTTGTGTAATTTATTCAATTTCACTTTTATTTACAACTTTCATTTATTTTCTTACTTTAATTACCCTTTTGCCTTTAATTCTTGTTTCTTTTTATATGTTTTTTTTTTATTAACATGGGTGTCCGGGCCAGCTTGCGCGTACCTCGACTAATCCCACGGGTCCTGAAGCTAACGACCATTACAAGGAAACCTTTCTCTGCTCATTATTTAGTTATTAATTATAGTTTTTCCTTATTAGAAGGAAGAAATGAAAAATAAATATAGTAATTGATCTAGAAAATATGTGACTAACCAACAACCCCTTAATTAGTGATATAAATATAAATAATCAAATCTAATTTTATTCTTCAATTAGAAAAAATCAATATTTATTTTAAATATTAGTATTAATTCTTCTAATTTGATTTAACTCTTGCAGCCCAAATCCATTATATAAATAGAGGAGGGGGGGATTGTTCATAGGCATAGAAACTGATAAAAATCTTTTGATATCTATTACCTCCTTTTGCAATCCTTTTCTTTTCTAGCTTTAGGCTTGATTATCTTAAAAAGAAAATCTAGTCAGACCTTGGAGTTCGAAGAGATTATTTGTGTTGAGACCATTCAACGGGCAACTTAACCTCGAGGATGGATGATATATTCTTTGATAACTCTCGATCACTTGACATCGCGACCACCCAAGAAAAAACCTAGTATTTTGATGTTCTTTTAGAAAAAGATATAAACTTGTAAAAAAAAAAAAAAGTTAATATATAGTATTATAGTCATTAGAAATTCTAACTGGTATTCAGATATTTATAATATGAGACTGAATATAATAAATAAAAGATATTATCACTTCTAAAACATCCTATCTAAGATAAGTTGCATTATTCATCTTGTCATAAATTATTATATTTAAACTATCAGTGGTTCATCTATTAGGTGCATATGAATTTATTATAAATAGTTAAATCTCGATCAAAAGCTCAATAATTATCCATTATAAAGGTCTTCTAAGTTGGTCACCTTAGAACACAACTCAAGTTATATCTATAAATATATCAGTGGATTTATGTTAGATTCATGGAATCCAACTCAAAATCCAAAGAAAAGTTCATGAAAAGAGCTTCGACAGAGTTCACCTAACTTATGATACCTCAATATTTTTATTTTTAGCGTCAATGAATATTGAATTGGAGATAATACTCTGAATTCTATAACTAGTAAATATCATATCAAAATCATTTTCAAAATCAACCTATTCTCATGATTCATCATCTCAAAACATATATTCACATCTTTATTGTTTTACCAACAATCAAGATTTTATCTTCAATTTAAATCACCAAAACTTCTTACCCACTAACTCACCAAATCTCAATCAATCCAAGAATTAAATCAAGGATTCAATCAAGTCAGATAAATCTAATCTTATTGGCACACATCCAAATCATAAAACAATTTCACAGTCCAACATTAATAATTTTTCTCAATGATCCACACATCATCCATCAAATCGAATTATCACAAAATAAAATATACATTTGCATGATTATACTTGTAATAATCACATGACAACCCAATCAACACCAACAATTTCTAATCTCATCATCATCGCCAATAATCCCTTGTAATTCACACATCATCAACCAATCCACATCACCATAAAACAATATGTACTCAATTTAATAGAATGATATCACTTCCGATATTTATCATCAAATGACACAAATTAATCAATAAACCAAACATTTCACCACAGAAAGGAATCCATTCAATTAGACATACTAAAAGATATTTTGAATTTAAAATCAATCTTCCTGAGAGTTGAGACTAGATTGCGAGAAGATAGTGCCCAAAATTTTTTTTTGTTTAAAAACATATTTTTCACCTAAAAACATTTTAAAAACCACAATAAACTCATTTATAACTCAAACACTATCTAATTACTCTAAAAATAAAAAAGATAAATGAATAAAAAAAATTTTGTGAATCTTAATTTGTTTTTTCTATAGTAATTAAAGGAAACACGGTATCTATTGAACTTCCATTGTAAAGACAAACTCGTTGTTTATTTTTTTGGTGGTCAAAATATGATCATCTAATTATTTTCTTTCTCTTTATATTTTTCGATGACTTTTTTTTTCAAACTCAATGACTAAAATATAGAAAAAATAAAGTTTAAAACCAAAGTATAAAATCCTAAAATATTAGGGACCAAACAATATATAAAATCAAACTTAAAAGACTAAATTTAAATTTTTGACGCCTTTTCAACTTTGGGGTCATTTTTTTTCTTTTGATCTCTGATTTTTTAATTTCTTTTTTAACTCAACCTAAGATTTTATATTTAATTTAATGATAAAATATTCCTCGACACTTCATATATTTGAAGCATGCAAAGATAACAATAAATAAAAACTCTTGACATATAAAATTATGCTAACATAACTTGAAATTATGATATTACAAAGAAATAAAATAGGAAGACCAAAAAAAGTACAGTTTTCATATGAACAGTGCAATGCTCCTGAATCAATGTGCATAGTGAACGAAAATGTAACTTTGGACCTAGTAATGTTTACATGATATTTCTTTTTAAAGAAAAAAAAACAACATTGTAATATTAACTCAATCTTCACAAATATAGCAAGTTTAAGATATAGTCAACCCCCCAAGTATTTCCTTTTCAATGGTACTTCCATTCCTTAAATGAACATCTCCAAGACCTTACAAATAAGGATGGAAATTAGAGTGTTCTGATGAAATCTGTTTAGTCTGTCGTTTGATATTATTCTCAGTTTCTTTTCTATTTATGAGCAGAAGTACATAATAAGAAGTCATTGCAGTGAAAATGTTCAAGATTTGGTTTCACCAAGGCATGAAAACTGTATAATTCCACGAGGACATTCTAATGGTGGAAGAGAAAAACATGATGCATGAAGTTCAAAGGGTGAAGAAAACCCAGAGGATATGTGCCTGCAAAGAAATTCAATGCCTATAAAAACCTTAACCATACAATGGAACACGAAGTTGACCTTGTATATTGGTGGCTGCCCTGCCATGTGCAGTGCAAGTAGTAGACTCCTAAAAGGGTCGACAAAAACACCAGACAGATGCGGAGAATTCAGGCATGAAACCGTTTAAAGTGATGGGGTTTTTTTTAATAACATGAAGAGGCAGAAGAAATTCCAAAAAGAAAACAGAAGGAAAACCTTCTTTTTGAGGATATTTTGACCACTTTCCAATCCAGTTCCTGTTATGCCAACATGAAGTGCATGAGGCGCGCTGATGACCCAGAAAACCATTTGGCTCCAATAACCCGAAAAGATGCCCTAAATGTACTGGCAGTACAACACAAAATCACAAAGCTGTTGAAGGTAAATCATTAGCATTAGAAAGCACAACTGTACATATTGGGCTTTGAGAGTTCTTTCTGTAATTTAATTTTTTTTCTCAGGACTGGGGAAGATTTATAGACCCTGGTTTCCAAGAGCTCTGGCTCTGTGCCTTCTTTTGAAAACATCTTGCCTGAATCTTTTGGTCTCACTTTGTATTTCCATGAATGGCTTCTTCTCTATAGTTTCCTTTTCCCTCTCCAGCATCCTTCGCCTCTTGGCCACTGCCATAGTTGTATCCTCGTTATCTTGTTTATGCCTTTCTGCCTCTTCCTACACAAAATTCTTTATCAAAAACCATGTATATAGAGAAGTAAGCATGAAACTGATCGCAATCTCACATTACTTACAAAGATACATAATCTTTCACCAACATCTATCGGTTGCAGATGTGATGTAGTTCATTCAGTCACTGTGATTTTCTATGCTATATAATATTCTGACAATCCTAAATGATGTTATTTACATGTGGTGAAGTGGAATAAAATATTCTGAAACAAGGAATAGAGAGGTAACCTGGAGACTACAAATGAGACTGTCAAGGGATTTGATCTTCCTATGCGGCCAGCGAGGGATGCCTAATTCCCTGCACTTTCTCTTCAGCACTGTGAGACCAACTTTTAAATTTCTTGAAGCTTCCACAATTGGTAGACCAAAGCATTTAACGACATCTTCTAAAGCAATTCTAGCAATGTCTTCACTAGCTGCTCTTTTTTTCTTCTTTTCCATAACACCTGCAGTTTTCTGGTTAGTAAGCCATGGTGATGAATTACAGAAATCCTTAGAAGTCAAGAAGAAATATAAATATTCTTATATAGCCAATTACTAGCAAGTTCTGTGCAATTTGTTGGACTGAAGCATCAATGTTTCAGCAAAATGACTTTGTTCTCAAATTAAAAATAGTATTTTTCTTTGTTGCAACTCAGGTCAGGAATCAGGAAAGGCAGTTGCTTGAAGAAGTAATCAGTCTTAGAATGTTAATATACAAAAGGATTCAAGAATATCTTCTCTTTTTTCTAATTCCATAAAGAGGAAGCTCAAATAAAACCTGCTGCGCACAGTTCAATTTGTTCGCTTTTTGATAATTCAGATGGAGAAACTGAATTAGGAAGGCAGTTAAGATCCTGGTCTAATACAGGCAGACTTTTCTTTGACTGATGGCAATTATCTCTGTCCACTTCACATATTTCTTTGGATGAAAACCTTGATGGCTCTTCATTGTCAGTTTTGCAGCTCAACTTCAAAATGAAATGGATATCTTTGGCCAGTGTTGGAATTGACTTCAGCTTGGGGTTTCTGAACATTAAAAATTATAAAGCAACAGAAAAAGGAGGAGTTAGGAACATGTCAGATTATATTGAAAGAGTAATTACCGCATGTTGGTAATAGAGTCTGCACATATTACCTTAAAACATCAAAGACGAGGAATGGGATCATCTATCTAGCTCTCCAAAGTATCCCCAATCTTAGGAATTTGGAGATGTATAGAGATTCATTTAGATTTTTTTGATAATAGATTTATTTAGATTTTAGATACATCTAAAGCGCGAAACTTTCATCTGAAACCAAACTGAGACACAATTTATTCTACTTCCATGGGGCATCTAGAGTCTAGATATGCATGAGTAATCAAAGAACCATTAATGTTCCATCACTAAGCAGGGAGTATGAATCTATATAGACATCATGAGAATTCTATTCAAGCTTGATTCTCGATAAAAGAAGCATAAGCTTGAAAATACATGAATAGATGGCAAGTATGACTCATCAATAAGAATAATAGTCTGGCATAAAAACATCTTTACTCGGAAAAGTTTTTGAAATTTGAGCACCCTTAATTACTGCTACAAGGCAAGTACCTTCGCATCAACTGCCGCATGCTGCATTTTTAAAGAAAAAAAAGAAACCTGCAGAATATACAATCTTACTGCAAGATGATTAGTTCTAGGGGTTACATCGAGTGGTGAGTCATTCCTATGCTTACTTCCCTTGCCAAACTGGAAAGAGGCTTCTAAGGCAGGTGGGTGAGTGTAGTTTCATGTGAGCTAAAAGCAAAATAAAGTTCGTTGGATAATTCAACAAGAAACGGCAGCAACTGTTTGAGGTTGAGCCTATAATTTTATTATGCTGCTTCATTTAGCCACTGAACCCAACATATCTATGATGCTATCTGGGAAAACCCAAATCCTACCTTTTTCAACAACAATTATGATGAAAGCACTTCTGCAACAGTAATATTAACCCAATCAAGTTAGCAACTTTCAGTCCTTCTAAATTGTACAGAAAGTTCTTGCATTCCAAGATTAATGATTCACCACACTTGCATAAATGACAAGACATGAACTCCCTAGCAGACACTCGGGAAACTCTATTAGTAACATATAAATGCTCAAGTCAAGAGATGCAAATAAGGATCTAATAGAAAATCTAGAGTTTAGGAGGTAGAATTGGACTAATAAATAACAAGATAAAAAGAATGGGAAAAGGAATGTACCTAGAAACTGAGAGTAGAAAAGAACTGTGGCTCAAATGAGGAGGGTTATTGACATGAAATGCAAATATGCAACGCCACAAACCAATCACTTGCCCTTCAAAGAGCTCCAAAACCTGAAATCTCCTCAATCTAAGAATTGGGCCTGCTTTCATTTCAACATATGGACCATCCACAGAGAAAACAAACTCCCTCTCAACTTCCTTTTCCTTCCCATCCTTCAATCTGTAAACATGCAAGCTTCTTACCAACTCTGCAAAACCACACAACATACCAATATGAACCAAAAACCAACCCCTTATGGGAATGGTAACTCTATCAAAAAAAGAATCAACAATAACAGAGATGCAGGCTGGAAACTCTGCAAACTACATGAAACAACAATTTAAAAAAAAAAAAAACTTTACAAGTAAAAACCAACCCCATTTGGAATTCTGTCTAGAACTCACTAATATCATAAATGCAAGCTCCTAACAAGAAGTAAACACCAAAAAGAAGCAACCTTTTCAAATAAAAATCTAAAACACATCTAAATATCAACAAAAACTGCAATTACATGCAATGGGATAGAAAGAGGGATTAAGTGAGAGTACCTTTATTGATATTGTTCTCAAAGACTAATAGAGCTATCAAAGAAGAGGCCATGAAGAAGAAGAAGAAGAAGAAGAAGAAGAAGAATAACAAGAGGTCATGCTTTGGAGGTGAGAAACAGAGGTAACTAGTAAACAGAAATACAGTGGGCACTGGGCAGATATTAGTGAATTGAATGGGGCAGCAGAATCAAGGTTTGTTTAGAATATTTTGCATGATTCATTTTTTAGTACTTTGGCCTTTTCTTTTTCACTCCCTGTTTTTGTAATTTTTCATGTTATTTTAGTAGTGTCTCCCACACTTCTGCTCTGCCAGGGCATAAGTTCTGGGATGTTGGCTGGCTCTATCCAATGGTTTAGTTAAGCTGGGGAAGAGATTTAGTGAAAATTAAATCATGATAATTTTATTTTTATTTTAGGCAAAAATCTAAGGGGCGAGTCATTAAAATATATATTTATTAAACTCCATTTAATAATTATTAAATTAAGTTTAAAAAATAATCAAATAATCAAATAAAAAAAAGTTATGAATTAAATAATTTAAATTATTTTCATTTTATATTAGTAAATAACAATATAACATAATTAAAACAAAAATAAAATAAACAATAGAAAAATTCAAACACTTTTAACTAATTATATATTGATAATTTCTAGTAAATAACATTATAATACAATTAAAACAAAAATGAAGTAAACAATAGAAAAATTCAAACACCTTAAAATACATATAAAACTAAAAATAACAAGGTAACTGGCCGATTGATTTCTAGAAAATTCAGGACCAATCGACCAATTATTCATATAAAACCAAGAAAACAACTCATCAAACATAGTATTTATGCTTCCTATAAATCTTCTTAGGTAATATGAATTGGGCAATAAAATAATGAATTGAATACATTTAGTTAATTTTTGTCTTCATAAAACCAAATAAAGTATTTTATTGAGTAGTTTTTCTTCAAGAAACTATATAAAGTATTTTGAGTCCTTTATATACAAATGAAAACTAAGTTTACTCTCTGAAATATTAAAAAAGTATTTACGCCAGTGCATTCAAATAAAATTATATTTTAAAATGTTACAAAATGATCCAGTAAATATAAGATTTATAATAAAAATAAATAAATTAGATCATTAAAAGGGACATTAGTTAGTTGGGGAAGCTTTTCTTGGTGGGAGTAAGAATCCTCGGTTTTAACCTTTTTGTCTTGTATCACTAAAATCCATGAAAACAACCTCTTCCTTTTGGACTCTTCATCTACCACAATTTGACACTAATCTCCATGATTACTCCACAAAATTACACATTACCCCTGTGAAGTTACATTCTCTAAAATGCCCTCGCTCAATCCCCATAAATACCTACATCATGCGGAAATATTGGAATATTTACAGTAATCATCAAGGGTAATGTGGTAAGAGCACGGGCATTTATGGCTCATGAAAACCTCACCAAAACTACCTTGGATGCATGCTGGAAAAGTGGCAAAAGAAGTTCAAGGGAGAAGTACTTTAGACCTTGGAATGATTCAGAATTAACGAAAATGCCATTAGACTGTCTCGGTTGAGGAGCTTGGACCGCTGGAACCGTTGGTCTTTCATGAGATTTTGGAAGTTCTCATGTTCTTGTCTTGTAGCAAAAAGCTTTGACTCAAACAGAGTCAGGCTTGGAAGTGTCCAGGCCCCCCATTAAACGCTTGAGCAGAGCTTATTATATATATCATGGAGCTCTGCCTAGCCCAAGAAACAAAACAGAACCAGCATGCCGAAGCTACGTTCCAGCACTCTTCGCCCTTTTTTACCCATGCATGATCATGGTGTTAGTAGACAAGTGGTGTCTTCTTGCAAAAAATTGGAGTCCATTTTCCTCTTGCAAACTGTTGAACGGTGCTTATGACTTCCGAGGGAAAAAAGTCGGTGATGGGAGAACATTAAGGTGACAGATTAAGAGTTTTGGCATGATCGATTATGAAGCATTATGATAGAGAAACTAAAGATGAAATACCTTCACAGCTTCATCTGGAATATTGTTGTATTGCAGTACAGACTTCCATTAGGCATGGAAGCCAAACTAACAGTAGAATTAAACTGACCCTGAAACAAAACGAGATGGCATCAACTGTAAAATTAATATCAACTGAAATGCTCGCACATCTATAACACCTCATCCTGGGTTTCATACATCCAAAACCCACATCTCTTGTTCAATCAATAAAAACAGGTGTATCATGCACACTTGCACAGGTTTCTAGTTTTAACAACTCTTCCCAACAGCCTAAACTCTTTCTTCTTGGATAGATTAATTAAGCTGAGCTACAATGGGTAATGGAATTATCAGATTTATGCAGGGACTGAGGCTGGTTTGTAACCTGAGCGTTAGGGATTGACTCAACTGACGATGCTGATACAAAAATGAAAAAAGAAGCAGAGGTAATCGATGTCTGACAGCTGATAATTGAACAAAAGAGACTTTTCAAGTGTAGTGACAAGTACTTTCATGGATTCCAGCCAACCAGGACAAGTACGAGGAAAAGAAAAAATGAGGACATCAAGAGCATAGAAGGAGACAAAAGGAAAGTACAGTAAGTGCAGAAAAAGTGGAAGAGGAGACAGACTCGAGAGAGGAAGAAAAGGGGAACACAAGGCCAATACCTATCAAGTCCTATAGTCCTAAAACTCCAGATAGTCAGGAACATAATAAAAGAGAAATGGCCTTAATGCAGCCCTCGATAACTGAAGAACTCGTCCATTAATCCCCTGACAAGCTTCATCACCTAACCAAGCAAAATCCAGCATATTTAAGTAATTATGTCAGTGTCATGAACCATTATATGTAAATAAACCCCCACATGTAAGAATAAACTGAACCAGCCAGCGCATAAGATAAAATTTAACCATTCCGAAATAATTAGTCAAGTCTGATCCTTTTAACTAAGCTGCCAAAAAAATATGCAACCATATGAACAAGAGATAAACAGACGAGATGAGAAGCACACCATAGTGATCTTCTGTATATACAGCTCTCTCCAAAGTACAGGAGGTTTTTCTTCGATATTCTCATGCTGAACGGTGGAACTGCTTTCAGAATTAACAGAATTAGGAACTGTGAGAAGGGCATTCATGGCTGCATTTAGCAACCTCTTTCGTTGATTGGCATCATCACACAAAGCTGAAAAGATACAGCACAAACCTTAAACAAAATCAGAGAATTATCAACTCAAGTATCCCGAATTTTTTTTAGAAGCTTGGGATTGTGCCACCATGGAAAGTTAGCAGTCAATAAATCACGAGCTCCATTATCATAACCTTTGAGATTCAGTTGACATGGGGTTTTTTTTAATGACACGAGGAGCCATAAGCGATAAATTTTTCCTCAACATATCTTTACATTCCAATTTCTCACAGTTAACATATGTGTTTTTAAATACGTGAATTATCTTGAACTCGTTTCCAAAGAGTCCATGTAAATTCTATGAACTGGGTAAGGCCCAGGTCTCCCTTTTATGTTTTCAAGGTGATCTTGCATGAATAATACGAGTTACAGATGCTAATTGCTATCAAATGCACAGTCATAAAAGATGGTCGACAGTAGAATCAGAAAGTCAAAGTGTAAACAAAAAGATGATATTACATCTCTTCTCCAAGAACAAGCCAAATTTACATGCCTGGAGAGCTTGTAATTGGAGAGCTTGGATAAGAAAAAAAGTTAGAATTGTATTTATACCAAGCAACTCCAACAAGGAAGAGAGAACAGGAACAAAACTTTAAGCTGACCTTACATCGAGGGGGATATGCGACCAGCAGGTTTGATGTGTCTGGATTCAAGGAACTCCTTGCAATGCATATCCTCCTGGCCACCTTCCATTTAACATCTCTGATGCTCAAAAACTAATAACTTCCATGCAGAAGATCTGATTGAGAGGCTGGCGGTGATGGAAGAGTATAGGATGGATCCAAAACCAGCTTCTGGCTAAAGATATCCTGGCCAGAAGCCAATCATTTCTTTTGCAGCTTCCACTCATTTCTCGGATTTGGAGTTTCCCACGCGGCTGTAAGAGTTCCATACCTCCTGAAGAAGTATGAAATACAAGATAATTCTTTTGCACCTCACAAATGGCTATACTCGTTTAATGTTATCCATGTTGTAAGCAAATTAATCATATGCATATTTTAGCACCTTCTCCATAAGCAAGGCAGTAACTGGCGCTGACAAAACCTGTATGACAGAACTTTCCAATTCGGACCAGCATATTAGCTTTGATAACCATGTCCCAATTATAAGAAACTTCCCTAATCTTATAGGTAAATTATTTACAATTTTGGATGTCCTCGTAATTTTGCTTCTCGCAAGCCATTCCAAGGACATGTTCCTTTCTTTGTCTTTAAAAAGGATATATCCCCTACAAAATATATATATATATATATATATATATATATATATATATACTTTTTGCATTTCACTTCACATATCTTTTTATAACAAAATGGAATGAGTGCTACTCACTTCATTCCATCTCTTCTTCCACTAATACATAGACTTTCCCCACTAATTCTAGCTACCTAACTAGCTTTCTCTTATTAATATTTAACACATTATCAGTGACGGGCCTAGCTTGGACCTACTCCTCCTTATTAATTAGAGCCCTATGAATATAAAAATTTAAAAACCCATAAATAAATTTGAACACAGTTCCCAAAAGCTAAAAATCAAATTTAAAATAAAAAATATGACTTGACAATTACCTTAAATCAAGACACCAATACTATTAGAGTTCAAACCTCCACCTAATAATTAGTAAATCACAAATGAAAAATATAAGGAAAGCATCATAAATATAGTTGTTCTTCAAAAAGTCAATTTCAGTTTGAACTGAAAAGTATGAGTTTTCCTCGTACACTCAAACACAAATATTATTCTAAAATCAAAGTTTGTGTGTTAGAGTTTACTCTTATTCTTTGTTCTTATAGAAATACTCTTACTTGTTAAAGAATTAACCAAGTTTTGCGACGTCTTCTATACTTCTCGTTCGTATCTCTTTATAGGCATTGGGTGGAAATTCGGTTTCTATAATCTTGGTGTTTCAGTATAGGTTATCGTTATATCAAACTAAATCACAAGCCTAAATTTAGCTTTATTGGAAAAGGGTCAATTTGACTATAGGTTTCAGGATCTTTATATCTATAGGGTTCGCACCGGTTGGTATTAAAGCAACACTCTAAAATCAATTTATATCTTTTTATCTTTTATTTTTGTTATTTCATCGTTGTCTTTATCTAGCACCTAGTTACAGCAAGAGTAAAAAAAATAAAGCAAATTGCAGAATTGAGTTAATATGTCTTTAAAAAACAAGTCAGCATCCAATTAAAATGATGATTCAAAATCGTATCTTTTTAGAAAAGAGAGAATGATGTGATCTAAACTACACCAAATGATTTATTACATGTGTTAATTGGGCCTATTACAATGTTAAGAGCTAAGAAAGTTAAAGAGGCTTTCAATTGGTTAATTTAAGATATTTGGGCTTTATTTCCTACAAGACTTTCGGATTCAACTTATTTTTCTACTTATAAGTGGATTGAACTTATTTTTTCTAATGTTTATTTTTACACTAACAAGTATAATTTTTAATCTGACCATTAGATCAGGCTAAAACCTTATCAAAAGTTTTTAGAGATCTTGTTTTATATTAGATTAAATTTTCAAGTCAATGGAATATCGGAAAGATCTTACGATAAAGTCCAGAATATACCATGCGGGAATTACATTGCTTTCCTAGTTTATTTAGAATTCTTGTTTATGTTTTATTTAGAATTTGTTTACTATTTTTCTAGCAATGTTTATGGTGTTTTTAGCTAGTATAAATAAGATTGTTCCTGTATTTAGGTTTTAAAAAAAAAAAATAATAATAATAAATTAATTATTCAAAAATAAAACTTATATAAAAGAATTTGCTATTACTCTTAGTTCCGTATGATTTCTATAAACTCCAATAAGGTACAGAAATGAAACTATATGCCGATCTTGCATCGAGGGGGATATACAATTAACCAGCAAATTTGACATATCTGGCTTCAAGGAACTTCTTGTGGTGCATATCCCTCTGGCCACCTTTCATTTAACATCTCTAATGCTCAAAAAGTTAAAACTTACATGCAGAAGATGTGGCGGAGAGGCTGACAGTGAGGTCAGTGTAAAGGATGGATCCAGAACCAGCTTCTTCTGGCTAAATATGTCCTGATCAGAAGGCAATCGTACACCTTTGTAACTCCCACTATCCTGAAAAATGAAATAAAAGAAAAGATAATTCATCTGAACCTTACAGCTTGGCTATATTCATTTGCTATCCATGAAACAAATTATAAGCGTATTTTAGCACCCTTTTCCATAAGCATCGCCATCACCGGCATTCGCAAAACCTGTATCACAGAAGTTTCAGGTGCAGGTGAGCGTATTGACTTGACAGAGTCGCAACTGTTTATGTCCACTTTATAAGAAGTTTTATGGCCTGTTAGGTAAGCATTATTTGCATATTTGTTAAGTTCCCACTAAACACAAGGAAAAAATAACACAAGCAGACGTGACCATTCTCATGAAAATCAAGCAACACTCAAGTATCTAAGCAGAATAGATCAGACAGTGTCAATCCCATTTAGGAGCAATGTTATTTGCACAACACATGGACAGCAACAGATATGTTAGATTTTCAGTAGTCAATAGAGAACTTGAACCGAAAACGTCTTTTCCCCTGTATCAGCCTCTGTCCTATTCTTTCTGTGGGTTTCAGTACTGGGAAGAAAAATAGTACAATCTAGTAGTTAAAGCATTATGTGTTTCTGATCTAGATATTGTACCAGTCGCAGGTATAGCACTGTAAAACCCACCTAAATTTTAAACCACAGAATAACGGCTAAACCAAAACATATAAACAAGAATTAACCTCCCAGCTGGTGACTGGTGTAGAGCCAAACAATCCATTCCATCTTTAGTCCTGAGCAAATCTCGACATGCCTCCATGTCCTCTTGATCATAATCTGTCATTGCTATAGCATACAGAATAATCCTGCAGACAAGCAGAGATAAACAAAATCAAGTAAACTTCAGACCAATCGGGGGGGGAAACGCACACAGATAATAATATTACTCTCTTCAACTGATACAGCAGGGTGACAGCAGTCTGTACGATTTAATAGTTGGAGGCGACCACATTTTCGACAAGTAGTCAACAAACGGCCTCTCCAAATCCTCCTCTGAAATCTTCGCCTTCCCTTCCTCTCATCATTCTCATTCCCATTTCCATCCCCATCACCAGCTTGAAAAAACTCATCAACTGATTCTTTTCCATCAGAGTCAAACTCTTATCCTTAATTATGGCAGCTCTAGAATCAGGAACGTTCCATAACTTTCCATTTCCATTTCCATCACCAACAAAACTGGCATCAACACTATTGAACTCCACATACTTACTTGCTTCTGATTTTAACATAAGATCAATTGATTTTTCTGCACAAAATAATGTCCTCAGCCCACATTAATCCAAATTAAACTTGCGCGAGTTTTTTTTTTTTTTTTTTTTGCAACAATTCGGGACAAAAACATAAAACAAGACCCTATTTCCTACACAAATTCTCCCAACTTAGGTTTTAACGCTGTAAATCTTGATTTGAGAGAGATGGGTTCTATAGGCAATTTCGCGTGTTCTTGTTGCGTTAGGATTTTAGTTTCACTTTGAAAGATGTTTGATTTTGTAGTCTTTTGTTTTGAAGGTTTTACCGTGACTTTCTCAGTGGCCAAAGCCTAAATTGCTCGCACAGTTTTCATTTCGAACATTTTAGCCTTTTTACTAAAATTGTGGTTGCACCACTCCTAACCCTTCCAATTTGTGGCTATCTAGTAGCAAAGGGACGAACAGGGTCCAAAATTCTATCAGTAGCTTACGGGCTTCGTATGAATTGGGATTCGGCAGCTAAAACAGCGATAGCTCAATTATGATTGGTTCTCCTCATGAAGAGATTTCAAGTTCGAAACTTCTAAATAAAAAATGCTGTACAAAATTGAATTTGGATGGATTTAATAGCATAGAAGAATGCACAAAAAAAAAAGGAAAGGAAAAGGAAAATCGAAGCAATACATTAATCCGTGCAATTTATGTGGAGGCTAATGCAAATCCCATAATTAGAATCCACAGGTATCATTTTCCATCAACAGTAATTTTTTTCACACAACATCATCCTCCATTCATGGGGCAAATTCTAATGCTCGGTTCTATTACATATAAATCATTGCGCCAGGCTGTTGCCTTTCTTAGAGGCTATATTTTACCCTTCAAGAGTTCGAGCACGCTATTGATGCATGCATGCAAGGCATTCATTCTACACTGCTAGAAGCCGATACTAATCTTGCTGAAAGAATGACTGCCGAGCAACACTCACACACTGATGTTTATAACGAAAAGTTAAGACACACAAGTTCTAGCAAGTGCAGGGAAGAAAATGCAGTAACTTCTGTGTATTAGGGAAAAGCAAGCTACAGCTAGAAAAATTGCTTAGTGAATAACTAAGAACATCTTATTAATTATTTTTTTAACTCATTTTTAATTAAAAAAAAAATGAGTTGAAAAAAAAATCTACATAAAAATATTCTTATCACTTTTGTACATCATGATTTCATTCTCTCTTTTCTTTTTGTGCATCTCTGATAGGATATCTTTAGTTAACTCCCTGAGCACTACACATTGTATAAAATTTGTTGTATCCAAGAATTAATAAAACCATGCTCCAAAAACTAATTAGTCTTCATAATCCTCCACTATTTCCATGCAAACAATTAAGAACCTGAACCAGAAAACTGGGAACAAATTTGACCCATGGCAGAATGACACTAAACATAACATCTTCACAAGAAGCAAAATTTAGATCATTAAAAAGACAGGTATCTCGTATCTGAACATTATAAGCATATAACAATAACCACATTGAACTTTATTTGAGTCAGATGTGAACTAAACAGATGGCCAGAATACAAACAGTAAACCTAAGGTCGGCATAAAATCCCATGCCAGTCGGCTTCTTTTCACTGCCTTGATCTCGACTCTGCCCGTCTAGCTTCATCTTGTGTTGAAGGAAACAGCTCAACATACCTCGATCCAATTGTCATCTTGTCCTTGCTCATAGCTCTTTTGGCCTCCTCAGCAGAAATGAACTCTACATATGCCTCTCCAGTAGCTTTCCCATCTGGGCGGCATGCAATGTGTATCCTTTCATCAATGAGCTTAAAGTCTTTGAAGAATTCAATTATTTCAGCTTTTTTTGCAGAAAAGGGGAGACCCCGCATCTTCAAGATCTCTGTGTATTCCATTTGATCCTTATCACTGAACCTCTTTGCTCTAGATGGAGGAGGACTTCCATGGTAATCATTGTCATAGATTCCTTCATAATTCACCTCCGCAGCAACAGCGTTGTAATAATCCTGCCTCTTGCACCTAAAAACTTCCACATACCTCCGTCCCATGTTTTGTCGATCCCTCTGTAAAGCAAACTCAACCTGCATAGGTCCAGCAAAGACAACAAAAGCTTCTCCAGTGAACCGCCCACTCTTGTTGACCAGCAAGACATCCACAATATCCAATCCAGCAAAGAACTTGAGAATCTCAACATCTGAGCAGTTGAAAGGAAGCCCCCTCAGACGAACCACAGGAAAGGGTGGGGGCTGAAATCCACCACCGTATCCATAAGGTTGAAAGCCACTCGCACCACTGCTCACTGCGAAGTAGGGATTTGATTCCATCATTCTTTGTCTCTTTGAGCCGACCTCGTACCCATCCGAAACCCCCCCGCTTCCCAACATTGCCCTTCAATTATCCAAACCCAAAAAGAAAAAAAGGAAAAAATCCCCACTAAACCTGTTAATAAAACCAATCCCAACCCACACTTCCCTGACACCCAAATATTCCTAAAACTTTAACTCTTAAACAAAATGCACCGTATTTAACACCATCCATCCTAAAAATAGAACTACACATAAACCCCAAATGCAAAAGCAAATTTCATAATCACAAATTGCAGTAAAAACATTTAAACTAACTAATGCAACAGGCAACAAGAAGGGGTTAACAAACAAAAACAAAACAGTGACCAAACCCTTAAGGCTTAGTTCATATAAGACACTAACTCACAAAGACACTCTCATCTTTTTGGTCATACAAAACATAATAACTTAATTAGATAGCAGTTTCAAAATAAACGCATTAAATATCACCTTTTCAATACTATTCTCATCTCTATACCCAACCTTAATGCTTAAAACAAAATCTTTCTTCGAGAAACACAAACCCTTCAGTTTATTATCTTTCTCTTTCTTTTCCTTGTATTGAAAAATTACAAATCCCTTATCAACGACAGCAAATCAATGCCTTATTTAAAAGTTTTCCGTAACTTATTTCCCAATTCAGTTAATTATTATTAAACCTAAATTCAATGTCAAACAGCACATGCCAGTAATCAATGGTACCACACTTTAAATCTCGATTTTTCCTTCTGATTCCTAATATTCCACAAAAATAAAACCACTATTGATACATTCAAAGCAACAAAAACACTAAACTTTCAAGAAATCAACACACACCATCAGCAAATTCCACAACACTGTTTTCTTATCCTTAATTACACATTCCAAATATCATAAAGACAAGCAACAGAATCAATAAGAAAGCAAAAAAGCTTAACTTATACATACCCTCTGGATCCGTACATGGTTTCCGAGTCTTTGAAATCCTTACAGGTCTTGAAGATTTGAGTCTGTAGAATGAATTTACTTGTCTGTGCCAGAATTGAAAACCCCTAATTCGAGTTTTGCGAAAGAAAGAGGAGAAAAGAGAGAAATTAAGAACCCTAGATAGGGTCAAAATAGTGATAGCCTTCAATGATCTGTTTAGTGTTTTTTTATTTTCTGCTTCGGCTATGGCTTTATTAAGTACTATGGTAAGTTTATGCATTTACTGAAATGCCCTTGGGATTTCCACGGGCAAGTGGACTACTAGGACCACGGACTGTTGCTTTTGTGTATTAAAAAATTTTTTATTTTAAATTAATATTTTATTTGTTTATATTTTTTTTAATATGTTAAAGTTAAAAATAAATTTTAAAAAATAAAAAACTATTATTTTAATTTATTTTCAAATGAAAAATACTTTGAAAAGCAATTACTATCACAATATCAAACCGGCTCTACATTATAGTTGTCCAAAACGGTCCATTCTAAAAAGTGAATTCGATAATTTGTTGAAATGAAAAGTCAATTTGATACTAGATTGGTTAAGATATCAACCCTTTGAATTCATCTACATAAGTTAGGTTTTAGTAATTTGATTAATTTAGCTCACTCTAATCTAAACTAGACAAATCAATTATGATAATTTCACCTTGAACAAGATTCTATTCAAGAATATATGAAATATTTTTTTAATTTATCTAGAGTTATGAATCTTTTTTTATTGTTCAAATATCATTGTGGCACTCAATATCGTAACGTCCACCCTTTCTTTCTAAGTGTTTTATGTTGAGAGAGGGCAAAAGTTCTAAAACATGTTTGAGATGTTAAAGAATCATCATTTAATATTATAATCATTAGAAACCCTAGTTGGTTTTTCAGAGTTCTAGATAAGGAACTGGTTATGCTAAAGAAAATATATTATCACTCTAAAGCATTTTACCTTGGATAACCTACATTATTACTTGTCTTTTATTCCTAACGTTTTTAATATGCTTAAATGTTGAAGATTTATTTATACCAGTACATGAAATCTTATGGCTAAAGGTTAATCTTAAAACAGGGAACCATTCTTAAAGGTAAAAAAGGGTGATTAAAGTCTATTGTATATGAAGTTCAAATTGTGTCACCACTCCTGGTTATTTCCAGAACAACGACATGCAATGACTCATTTATTTTATAACAATCAGTGAATGAGCACTGCAATGGCTTATGGCAAGTGTTGGTCTTTCAAACATCATCAATGAATAAAATGGTAGGCCTATATAGGGTTATATTAACCCGACCTTACACTTTGTTCAAAATAATAGGATAACGACTTGTTATGGTTCATTTATCTTGGTGGAAAATTATTTGCAAATTCTTTTTGTTTAATGATTTTTATACATCCGTCCACTTGTACTCAAGCAACGATCATTATTGGTTCATCTACCTGGAGGTAAGATATGAAAGTACTTAAAGCAAATATCTCTTGTTGGACTAAAATATTATGTGATTTTAATATAATGATCAATGATTGTTCATTTATCCTTAAACATATTATTCTATCAGCAACAATACTTATTGTTTACTTTTCTTATAATGTTTCCCATATCAAAGCCTATGCATATTAGTCTATTAAAACTCATCCATGCACAAACAATATCAATAGATAACCATTCAAGATGTTTGTTGTTTATTATTATTTGACAATGAGAGAAAATTACATGTAAATGGATTGACTAAGTAGTTACCCCTAATCAACACCAAAAGTAATTACATATGACGGTTCATTTATCTTCGCGTATCATTAATGAATAACTTGACCAAAGACATTCATGCATTTTAGATGAAAATCTTTATTATTATTTTTAAATGAAGTGAAATGGAATTGTTACCACCAATCAGTATCAAAGGTAATGATGACCGACAACGGTTCATTTACCTTTGAATGTTATTAGTGAATAACATATTAAAAGGACTCATAATTGTTAAGAAGAAATTTATTTACATATTTAAAATAAAATAAAATAAAAACAAAGTAAGGGGATGTGCTACCCCCAATTGGGATTAAAAGTAATGATCTAAGATGATTCGTTTACCTTTGAATACCGTTGGTGGATAATGGGCCAAAAACATGTACATTTTAGTTAGAAATTACCAAATTTGATTATTTTTTCTTTTTTAAAAAAAAACTGAGATATTTGTAAAAGAGTTTGAATGTTAGCATTTTCTAAGCAAGGCCTTTCATGTTGGCAAAACCCTTGGTATCTATCATATCTCAACTTATGAGAATGATTTTTTTAATAAAAAAACAAAATATATATTAATCTCAACAACTCAAATTAATATATAGTCTTCATAGAGTATCGACTAGGAACATTTAGGAATAATATTTTGATACAATAGGAATCTTATAATTATAACAACTTCATGATTTTCTTTGAAAAATATTTTTGTCTCATTGAATTTATCTTTACTCTAAACTCATTAATCAAATATAAATGAATATTAAAAATAATAAATATATTTATTAATAATAAATATATTTATATGAATAAAATCAGTGTCAATTGTAACCAATCAACTGACTATATAACATATACACTGACACTCAATCATAAAGACTTTAGTGACCAATATTAAAATGACACGAAAGAAAAGGGACTTCACAAAACGAGTCTGAATGAGTCTGAGAACGATGTTAAGAAAGAGTATTATATATACTTTAGTTGTAGAGAAAGTTTCAGGAAACTCTCTACTATAATCGTTTGAAGAGGTCAGTATAGTATTAGAAAATTCTAGATATTTGTCCTATTGAGCTATCTAATTTCTTATCTCTTATACTTAACATCTAGAACGTGATAGATTTTGAGTGGCGTTTGAGCTTCTTAATCATTTACCCCTTACATGTGGTGAGAAAGATTGAGTTACTCATAATTTACTAGGTTGTGTCTAATCCATATCTATTCAAATTTAAAATAATGTTTGTTTTGTTCCACACTATTAGTCATATAGTGTTCATATTTACAAACTTTAGAAGCATGTCGATGCCTAAGTCAACTGAGTCTTTTGCATGTAAAGTTTATAATTTACATGTTAGGATTATAAAAAATTCAAGCAAGTAATAAATAATACAAACTTTAAATTGATTTACATAAGTATTATGACGCATTTAATATAGAAGATTATCTTATAATACAAATTAGACCTAAACAGTGTATTTCATAAACCAATTAAAATTGCAAGTTAGTATTGTTAAACCATTTAAAGTGATATAAATGATTGAATTAAAAAGTTATGCCATTAAGCTGCCATCAAAATTTTGATATTAACTTCCCTTTTAACATGAATAACATCGTTTTATATAAAAAATAACTTATCTCTAATGATGTTTTTGAAACTTCTACCTCATTACCTTTATTATTAGCACAAAATGACATATATAATGCTACTTTGGATGCATAAGTTATTTTTAACAAAGATGGTGAAATTCAACGCATCATAGTTCACAAAGTATTATACTTGAATTACTAGAGATACGTTGTAGCATATTGATACTAATATGTAAGAGTACTATTGAAGCCACCCAGAGCTAAACTTCACAAGGTCAAGCTTCTTTAAACCTGGAAGAGTTGGTGGTAATGTCATATCCACATTACATGTGTATGTCATATTCACATCACATATTACACATGTGTATGGATATAGACAATGAATGATAATAGATTGGGCATGTCCAAACTCATGCTATTGAATTTTTTTTATTTGGGTTTATTATTAGGTTTAATTTATGTTATGTGTTGAACATTTGATTTAGTGGGCTATAAATATAATTATTGGTTATGACTAGGATTTTACTATTTCTATGTAATTTATCTAAGTGTTAGACAACTTATTAATGAATTAAAAAAAAGTACAGAGTTGCAATTCTCCTTCTCCTTCTCCTTCTCCTTCCCCTTCCCCCTCTCCCTTCTATCCTCGCCTCTCTCCACTTCTTCTTCTTTTCTTTTTTTCCTTCTCTTCTCCCTCTTCTCATCAAATCTCTCTAAAAGTGTCTAAGTGTAAGAAAACAACAGATGTACACTGCTATTTACATGCAGACAGTTAGCAATGCCCTGGCCTTCATATGAAGTCAAGATGGCAAACTTTAAGGCCAGGATTAGAAACATACCCAAGTAACATTCCAAGGAGTCGGGTGTGATGTTATATACACACATGAGAGTCGGAAATGAAGCAAATGACCCAAATTTTCAAAAACATTTTTTGAACACAAAAATAAACACTCTTGGATTGGGACTAGATACAATTTTGTTGCTCATTTTTCTTTTAAAAGAAAATCCAGCCAAACAAATTAAAGTATTTATATTTCAAAAAATGGAATGGTAACATTACTTGAGATCCATAAACATGTTGAGGATGAAAAGCTAATTGTTTCAGAAATAGGAATCACCCTCTCGCTTTGTCTCTTCTTTTTTCCGTCTTGTCAAGTGTTTTCCATAACGTACAAGAATATCAAGCAGAGGCCTATTTCCAGCCGTCGCACCAGAGCTGAATTTTACACTGCTAAATAAACATTAAAATCATAGCTCAATATACAGGGAAAATATGTTGCTGTTAAATCCCAAGCCCTCTCATTTCCAACAAAAATCAGAGCTGATGATTACTTCTTTTTTTCCTTCTGATGAATGCTCCTCAATACTTGATAAGTCTACAAACAAATTTGCTGACCCTGGTAGATAATATCAACCAAGGTATAATTCCAACCTGCAGTTAAAGGGACCAATCAACATCATATTTGAAAATCACTAAGGTCCGTCTTGTTATATGTTCAAAATTTCCATATATTTTGAAAATAATATAGTCTTAACTTTAGTAAAGTTGGTCTTTCATGCACCCTCGCATTCACATAGAGCACAGAAGGAACAAGGAAGCTCATGCCTATCATTTGACTTTTATTTGTCGCACCAAAAAAGAAAAGAAAATATTTAGCTGAGCTAGATTCCCATGGAATCCACAAATTTTCTAAATAGTCTAGGGCTGAAAAGTTACCAAACACTTCCATGATCAGAACTCGACGTTAATGGAAAACAGGCATATTGGGATTAATAATCCCAAAGAAGAAATCAAGGGAGATAGCTGTCCGAGATGAGTATCTAAACAGAAAGTGCATTGCAGAAGGAAAGACCTAGAAACTAAACACAGCATCCCTCGCTAAACATTCGGAGTCAAAAGCAGGAAAATAAAATTAAAACCTTCTAAATTGAAACAGGTATATTAATATGAATTAGATAAATAGGATAGGAGTAATCCCCATCCTCAAGAAAATTTTAACCACAATATGATGAACAAGTAAAAAAGGTTCAAAATTCACTACCATGACATTGTTATTTAAACGACCTCCAGCCCTCCAAGATAGAAACCTTCCTGTAAACAGGCAGATGTATCAAATCAGGACAAACAAAGAAGGAATTGATCACTTCCTGTCTATTCTTTCTTTTTCAAACAAATCACTCCTGTAGTCCTATTGTGTACAGACTACAGATAACAACCCCCCCCCCTTTTTTCGCAATCAGCATATTAAGTAGACTGACAAAAACTCAAGATGATGGATCCACAAAAGTAGAAAGGGAAAAGGCAACAAAACTCAGCATGAATGAATGAAAAGGAAGTGTTACCAAAGGGCTGCACAAGTTGCTGAGATATTTCAGCAACAGGAGTCCTCCAAAACCAGCAAATGAGCACAAAGTACGTAACAACCTGTGCACCAAGTTAGTTTGTTGGTGATCTCGCTGAAGAAAACAAATAAACTTCTAAACAATATCGATGAATGAACTGAGACCTTTGAAATAAATAGAATTTTCGGGTATGAATCAGAAGAACGTTTCATCTCCTTGTCATGCGCTTCTTTATCTGAGTGAAAAACAAAGCAGCAATCAGGCATGAAACCATAAGAACCGCTGCAGCAGATTGAATCAGTCTCTCCATCTCTCAAGATTTCTGGGACATTCCATTTTGGTTTGGTGATTTGATCATTAAATAGTTTTTTAACTACAAAATTGGAAGTACATAAATAATGCCCCTAAATTAAATCTGGAAATTGGCATTTCAAATCAGTAACATTTAGGCCATGATAATAGAAAGCAACAGTTGATATGATAATCCTCAGCAGGCAATCATTCAAGTTGAGAGGGGAATATTATGACAGATCACCACTTAACCAACAATTCCCACAGTGATCATAAGGTGTATTTTACAAGCTACAGCAAGGGCCCACCTCCAAACTCCAACTCACCACACACCAAAATAAAAAAATAAAAAAAAGAGGGTTTGCAATATTGCATTGATTCCAGCAACCAGAAATGGTTCCAGCAAATACTTAGTTGTTCCATACACAACCAAGATGGCTTAAGAAATCATAATTACTCAAATACATGCAACAAAAATTTATTCAAATAAAAGGGATTACAACAGCAAACAGACTTACAATTTGCAAGTTCTTTCTCCTTTGCAGCTGCCAACCTTCTAAGTTTTGCTGCCTGAGCAAATGTTGATGGCCTGTAACCAAGAAAGATACCAATGAAAAATTGCATAACTGACATTCTTAGATAGTACAGCCTCACTTCAATAAAACAAAACTATCTAGACATACTTTTGGAACTCAAACTTCATGAAATATTAAGCATACTCATAAAACCTGACAAGCTTTTAAATGTACTAGATTATAAGAAGTACTCTGCCTGCATTGAGTTCCAGTTGCTTCCTATAATTTAATCCAACTTTAGAACAGCAATGTTACGCCTTTTTTTTCCCTTCCAGCTACAGAAAAACTAGAAAATCTTTTAGAAAGAAAAACACAACGAAAAAACAAGGTGCAGCAAATACTGTGACAGTTTTAAACACCACACTTTCTTATCATAAATTGCCATATCTAGATTCTCGAATACAACAAGTTGCCATTGCCAAAAGTCAAACAAAGGCCTAACATTAGAGCTCTTCTTAGCCCAATAGCTTCTTCTAGTTGTAGTGACGAATTCTAGGACAAGTGGACAATAACCACCAAGGCAAATTCTTCCTATCTAATATCAAGTGAATGAAGGTTTTGAATAAGAAAAATCCAATCACACGAAAACAACAGCCTCGAATTTTATGAGTCATGGTAATTCACAACAAAGCATTTGCAGTCAATGAACATATCGAATTACAGCCTACATGTCGAAGCAAATCAAATTAAAACCCATTGCCATTGACATATCATGACATAAATTGTACATATCAAAGCTATATTATTGCGTAGAGTTTGCATCGAAAACTTTTTTAAAATAATAATAATAATAATAATATAACACGCACTGAGACAAGGCGCTGGCATCTTTCAATAATTGCTTAATTTCTGCACGTAATTGAATCTCTGCAGCACTCTTTGATCCCTTCTGAAAAAACACAAAAGAAAACAAAAGTCCCTTCAAAACTAAACATTTAGACGTCGACCCATATATCCCAAACCCGCAATTCATTGCTAAAACCCAGTTTCAAGAAACCCATCAAAGAGGGTGAGTTACCTTCTTTAATTGAAGGAGGTATATAGAGACGAATTGGAAGGCAACGACAATGAAGAAGATAAGAGGTGCCGCGAGAGACCTCCTTGGTTGCTCTCCGATTAGAATTTCTTCTTCTCCCATGATTTATTCCCTGATATGATGTCTGTCTCTTTTATTTTAGGTCTCTTTGTTTTCTTGAATTTGAAGAGCTATTCTTAATTCCAGATTGTTGTATTTATATTTACGATTCCCGACCACATTGGTTGGGCTCCAAACAAGATGAAAGGTCCAAGTCTTGCAAGCGTGGGCTTTAGCTATAAATCATAAATTGAGAGTACCCGTGGGCTCCATTAGGACTTTTATGGCCTTTTTAATAATTAATAATTAATAATTAAATTAAACACATGAAAAATATATTTAATATATTAAAAATCGAAACTTTCCTCGATTTTTCCAAGGGTGGATGCTTTTAATGCTAATTCTTTTGACCTTTGACTTTTCATTATAATTTGGATCCGATGGCAAAAGGAATGTGCATCTGTGATAATTTTATTAGGTTTAATGAGATCTTTGTAAATAAAATTACCTGTTATTTGGATTGGTTGAAGCCAATTAATAGCATAGAAAGATTATTAAAAAAAAACTGTTCCAAGTATCCTTCGACTTTACGTTCAATAAAATTAATTAAGTTCCACTAGGTGTTTCAATGTTTCTCTTTCATAGTTTGCCTTTTTTTATTCAATGCCGTAGTTTTTTTATTATTATTTGATTCGATCCGATTACATTATGTTTAATTGAGAATAGATTCTGTTGTTTAATTGATATTAGGTTCTATAGTTTGATTTTATCGATTCTATTGGCTTGATATGAGGTTCTCAGGATATCAAAAAAAAATATTGGGTTAGCGCTCGATTTTATAAAAAATAATTTAGATTTATTGTTTTACAAAGGACTAAAAATTGAAGGATTATAATTGAAATTGAGGATAAAATGCGGCTTTATTCTTTGACAGATAATAAATTAGGTATGGAAATCGAGAGAAAAAGGAGAGGAAAAAATTAAGAGAACGAAGAGAAGAAGAACTAGTCATCAGAGCTACAGTGAATCTTTATCGCTAATATGCGTTGTCTTAGAAGGAAACCCCAGCTGAGACAATTCCAACAACACTAAAGAAGGTTGTTATCAAAGATTAGAGGAACCACATGCTCCTTCTTAGTGCGACGAATCCTCTCACATACTAGCACGTGTGATACACACGCTAGATATTTTTTTGCCCTCTTCATTCAATTTAATCCCTGATTCTTTAGTAACTTTTCAATTAAATCCTGAATTTCATCTGACTTGAGCCTAATGAAGGCCCATTCTAGAGAGAGACAAAACGAAGGAAAAAAAAAGAGACAAATGGCTAACCAAGTTAGCTCATTCTAGTCGTGTCTATGATCCAAATCATAAGTTAACGAGTTAAATTGAGTTGACTAGGATCAATCCAATTTATCGTCATCCTGTTTTTTTTAAGATAAATCATATTTTTATTGTTTTTCTATGATACATTTAAACTCACCAAATTGAATAGATCATGTCATAACAACTCTCATACTATTTAATTTGAAGCTTTGGCTAGGCAAGGAATCAATTTGGGAGGTTTTAATATTGCATGTTGGAATAGGTTTAACGACATTATCAATGAGTTCAAAATGGCTTACTCATTTTTTACGTTAAAAATAACGTCGTTTAACTTTTCTTAAAAAAAAGATTGGATGACATTATTTTATAATTATTTTTTATCAAATCAAGTTTTCAACCGATGTATGCTATGAGTTTACATTTAAAAAAAATGTTCATAGAAACTTTATTATCACCTTGAATCCATATAATTATTTTTTATGGCAGCTGCTGTATTTTTGCCAAACCACCAAAATCAAGTGTTTGGTTGCAGTATAAAACATAGTTGTAGAGTATGGGACCCAGTGAAAAATATGGTCCAACCACAGGTTCACGTGAAACGGAAGCAATGAGCTTTTACTAAGTTTCTACCTTAGGTTTCCTTTCTCCCTACTGACAACTTTCCCCAAAATATATTGTTTAAAACCATTGTAATCAATATATTAAAATACCCTCATCATTCACAAGCACCCTCATATTCTCTTGTAATCTTCAGGGGATCATCTAAATTGTCTGCCTTGTTTATTTGCTTTTCTAATGTGAAGATTTAAATTTTGATGTCACACCTTAGTTTCTCCCAACCAAACCAAATTACCCTTATCTTCTTACAAGAAACATCATCTCTTTCTTGCAGATCTCTTTTTATTTTCTCTTATTCTCTTATGTTTTGATAAACTAGTATCATTTGCGTTAATAGATATTGGTAAGTAAACATGTTGAAGTTATTGCGCCAATTTTTACCTTCTTCTATATTATCTTTAAACTTTTGTTTCATGTTATTGTAAGAATAAAATTTATTCCTTGTTGATTGTTATGGTTGAGCAAGAAGAAGAACAACTCAAATAGTAATATAAACACCTGACGAGGAATTCCAAGTGGGTAATCTATATTTTTCCTTAAAAATCCTTAATTTAAAGTTATATTTACAATGATATCAATTATATGATGTTGTTGATTGCATAGATTGCATTAGTTTTTTAGGCTTGTTTAACTTAGATTTTATTATAAGGTAAACAATTCATGTGGTTTGACCTTAAAGCCCTGCATTTTAGGAACTTCACACCGATTAAATCTTTCAATCAGTTTGACTTCCTTGATTTTGGCTTGTGATTGACCATCACGTTAGCTCCTCGATTTTTTTTCCATTACACATACTTTGAACTACAAACATTGATTCCTTCGTCTTTTTTTGTAAGATGCATTATTCTTTTATCCCTAGCTAGTTATATGCACTGCTCCACCTTTTGATCCCTCTTGATTAAACCCAAATGGTTCCTTTTCTGGAAATGGTGATTTATTATGACACATCATTCATATAAACATGTCTTAATTTTAGCATTTTAAATATGGACATTGTAGAGCAATAACATTTATTGACAAAATATTAGGACTATATCAATTAGTACAATAATGTTTTCTATGACTTTTTAGGGTGTAATTGTCTCTGATTGACTTGCATTTCTGTTATATAAATAGCTAGTATAGGCTTGTATATTTATAGTTCAAAACACAATGATCAAGACCAGTGACGGAGGCAGCGGGGGCTGGCAGGGGCCCCGACCCCTGCAAGAAATTTTTTTTCCTAGCCCCTCCCTTATAAATATTTTAAAAATAACTGAAAGGCCTCCCTTAATTTTTAATTTGGCCCCCCTAACTTCTTTTTTCTTGTTCCGCCCCTGATCAAGACGCATATGGTCTTTTCATATGGTTGGTTGATTATATTTAAACTTTTTGTTTCTAAATTTACAACAGGATGTCTTGGGAATCCTTAAACATAATCATTATTGCAACTTCTAAAATTTTCATATCTCTTAGACAACACATTAGAATTAAGAGAATGAAGATATAATCCTAGTGTTGCCTAGTTAATTCAGAGAGGTAAATTTATTATTATGTCTATGGTTATCGAAGTGAAATACCCTTACATTTAGACTCTTTGAATATGTAAATTCAAGATTACCTCAATGAGGAACATAATTGCCTCATTTATAGCTTATTGCAACTTATATATGTCATGCTCATTTGTAGTTAGTTTTTCTCTATAATTTAAGACAACATTCCCCTGTTTGTTATATGAATTTTTACTGTTGTTTATAATGACATTCCTACGCTTCTCATTGGAACTTTTGCTAACTTTTTTTTTATTGGATAAGGTACAATATATTTGATTGTGTTTAGCATATTTATTCTTTTATATGTTATGTTGATTACTTTGAACCTTTTCTCCTTTAATTTAAGCTAATTTTAAACAACATTATCTGCCTGTTATAAGTTTTACTATTGTTTTTTTTTTTTGTTTTTTAGGTTGCAATTTTTTGTCTTTAGTTTACTGCTGCTTTTATATGTTATACTTATTTATAGCTAGTATTCCTCCGCTAATTAACGCAAATTTCATATGACATTCCCTTGTTTTTTATTAGGATTTTTACTACTGTTTTGTCTTTTTTCTCTGGCTGTAGTATTTTTTGTTGCCCTTAGCTTACTGTTTTCCTTTTGTTTTATGCTACTTTGTGTGAACCTTTCCTTTCCTATTGTTTTTTTTTTAGTCTTACCTAACAATAACACTTCATGTATACATTGCTACATTAAAAAGTCTTTTAGCCATAATATTTATCTCTTTATTAGGCATTGTATTCATGAATAGAACCAGTGATAATAGTTTTTCGTATGTAATGAATTCTAAATTATATAATACAAATGAACATTTTAGCTATAGGCTAATGATTATATTATACCTACAACATTAAATGATCAATTGTATATTTAGAAATAACTTATCAAATAAGGAAATAGAAGGTTTCCAAAGTCATGATAAAACATCTTGGACTCGAGAGAAGTTGCATATTTTTTGTGATATATGCATTGAAGCTATTAAGAAAGGCATGAGATCAACCACTCATTTTGACAAAATTGGATGAAAATTTATGATAACTACCTTTAAAGAGTAGATTGGGCATACATTCATCGAAGGACAATTGAAGAATAAATAGTATGAAATAAAGAAGGATTAGAGGATATAGAAGAAGTTAATATCTAAAACTCGAGTGGGTTGGGGAAGTGAATTAGGGATAACTTAAACAATTGATAAGTGGTGGAAATCCAAAATTAATGTAGTTTTTAGTTACTTTAGTTGTCCAATTACATTTATCTCGTTGGAGTTTTTCATTACGTCGTTAAGTTTCATTAATTGTATTTAATTTATCTCTCGTTGGAAATCAGAGGAGCAAGAAAGATTAGGCATGCTAATATTGAGCTATTTTTGTGTGCCAAATATGACATAATTTTTGGCAACATTGTGGCTATTAGATAATTTATCTAGCAACCACAATAAAAAGCAATTTAACAATCTACACCTAAGAGTGGAAAAAAAAAGAGGGGTTCTGGAATGGGAGCATAATTTTTTTCATGTTTTGATCGATTGGTTAATAATGTTTCTATAATGAGTAATTATACATCCACTTTTAGGGATAAGAAAAGGTGTAGCATTGAAAAGGTTATGCAAGAGGTTTATGTCATTGATGATGTTCAATTTGCCAACGAGTTGCACACTTTTGCAATTGAGTTTTTCTATTTACAAGGCAAGAGGGAAATGTAGGCAGCATTGAGACTAAAGAGATAATTTTCGTGGCTAAAATTAATGTTTGAAATATATCAAAGCCTTGCACCTTGAGGTGAGGTTCTGTCTTTTTACTGTACTTATATTAATGTAATTGTTTTGGTTAAAGTCTAACTAAAACTTTATTGAAAATATGATTTGTTTTTATGCATATAACCTCTTTTAATAAGCTTTTGTTATGTGTTGTGACTTTGACTTTTGAATATTGTATTTGTTACATAATTAATTGTAATTTTTTTGTTATGCTCGTAACATGAGTTGTTTATGTATGTTTAAAATTCTTTATGAGCCATATATTAATGTTAATTGTTATGTTTGAAATAAAATGTGGATGATCTTTGCTGCTTCTGTCTATTGCCTAACGATGATAAGATAGACATGGTTGGAGTGATTTATAGTGACCACATTTCACTATTAATATGTTATAGAAATAACAAAGCTATTTCTTTATTTATAATTTAGATAATGTTTCATTATGTAGACTGTATTTAAGAATTGCTTTTTTTAATTATTGTATTTGTATTGTTGTTGCCTTTACTGTATTTAGTGTGGAGGAACTTGTTTGCCAAACTTTATATTGGTTGTATTCATAGAGCTTATATAGTTATTGTCCTGTATTATTATTGGGTGAGAACTTTAGGTGAGAATAATAAAGTTTGAAAGTTTGCAATTGTAATAACTAATGATCAATATAGTTTATATATGCTTATATTTTTATATAAATTATTGTTTCATAGATGATTACAATGTCGCTTCTAAAGTTTTTATTTCTTATTCATAAGTTAAACATTTAGAAGTCTAGTATGATATTCTATTTTTTGAGCAAGAAAGTTTGCCTTTGTTTAATGAATTATAATTGATATTATAATTATTGAATTATACAAATATATTGCATCATTTATATTTTTTCATAGATAGTCTAATATCTGTTGACATATAATGGTACAAGACAATCTTTTCTCAATTATGTGAGGTAGTATAAAAGTGGTTCATTTATTCTAGAACATTTTATATGAGGCTCTCTTCTTTTTTGTTTTCTTTAACTTTTGAGTTATAATTCTGACTTATTTTGATTCGTAGTTCATTTTAGTTGTTAGTCGTAATGTCTTGATTCAACTTCTCTTTGAAGTATTAAACACTCTCTCATATGACTTATCTTAATGTGCTTCTTAGATCATTATCAGTATTGACTGAAGGATTTAAAATAGATTTTATTAGAAATTAATGATCATTATCGTGACGTGCATGACGCCGAATTACAGAGTTGTCTCCTGAATTGAAGGGATTTGGTTTTAATCATAAAGTTATATATTAAAAGGAGTTATTATCCTATCATGACATGCATGGTGTTGAATGACGGATCTGCCTCATGGAATTTAAATGGGGGGTTTTGGGTTTAATCATAAAGTTATGATCAAGGAAGTCGTCACCTAGTATCATGGTCATTAAAAAACCTATGATCTACGAGAGTCTAGATAAGGGGACTAGTTGTGCAATGGAAAGATGTATCACCCCCATTGCATCATATATATAGTAAGTTGTATTGTTGATTGATTGTTATTATAAGTTGTGTTTTTATTTGTTAGTCTCATCTAAGGTTCAAGACAGATCTCCCTTCGTGAGGAAGCCTCTACCTTGTCAGATTAAATCCTAACTGTCATAGAGCTCAACTTTTAGCGTTGCATCAACAATCAAGATCAAAAATTAAAAATATGCAAAACCTAAAAAATCCTTAAATCAAACATCAATAAAAAATTAAGGTCATCATCAATGTTAATAAAAATACAATGTTAGTCGAGGTGCGCGCAAACTGGCCCGAACACCCATGTTAAACTAAAAAAAAAATACAACATGAACCCTGACCATTAGCTTATTACAATGATTGATATGTTAGAAATCTAACGTAAAAAGCCTAAAATATAAAATAAATAACTCAATCAACAACACCTTAAGTTTCAATTTCATGTAATTAAAATAGTGGTTCAGTTATCAATTTGTAAATAAACAACTACATTACCTTTCATACTTTTTTTTTTTGAGTTTTCATGTTGTTCTTCATGTTATGCCTCCACAAAACAACATAGAGCTACAAATAGCTTTTGCAACAACAAACATGCATATGTCATAAACAAACAAACTCTTAAAATTTTGGTTGATTTTGAAATGATAGAAAGAGGAGGTGACAAATCTAGGTTTTAATTTTAAAGGTAACAAATTATTCTTGATGTAGGAACAAGAACGAAAGCTAATTCAAAATATTTTTTCCACACTCTAACAAACATACAACATGGTTGTTTACTTTCCAAAATTTGGCAATCAATTAATGAGTTTTTCAATAGAGTATGGATTTTCAAAAATAAAAAGGTGATGAGTAAGTGATTTTAAGAGAAATGTGTAGTGTTGCAAACATATCTATAGTAGAAAGATGAGGGTTATTTTGGAAGGTTTTTAGTTTTTATTTTACAACGGTTATTTCTATCTCATCATGATGGTGTGGTTGTTGATGGAGAGAAAAAAATAAGGCGAGAACTCTTGAGAACTTGGTCTAGGGTGCTTCTCTTGAAATTGAGGTTCAACCTTGATTTTTGATGGGTCCCGCCCTTTATAAACGCTGGTTCAAACTTAACCAGACATATATTTTTATGGTTCCTCCAAAACTTAACCATTGTCTCAATAACAAACACCACCTAAGAACTTGTTTGACAATGTGGTTGGCTGCGTGTTTGTAAAATAATTGATATTTTTTTGCTTCAAATTTTTTTGTTATGTTTTTAGATTATTTTGACGTGCTAGTGTAAAAAATAAATTTTAAAACATAAAATAAAAAAATATTATTTTGATGTATTTCCAAGTAAATAAACATCTTGAAAAACAACTGCTACCACAATACAAAATATTACCTAAATCTATCATATGATATTTTTTAATTTCAATAAAAGTAAAGCAAGGGGTTGAAAATAATGAATGAGTACAGGTATATATCAATCTTAGAGGTATTTAAGAGTATAGTAGTGTTCAAAAAAACCGACCAACCGATTAAACCGAAAAAACCGAGAAAAAATTAACCGAAAAAACCGAACCGATAAAAAAAACCGAATAAACCGATTAAAAAATAAAAAAAACCACTCGGTCCGGTTCGGTTCCGGTTTTAAAAAGCTTAAACCGATTGAACCGGACCAAACCGGACCGGTTTAAAACAAGGTATAAAAGCATCCATCCCTAACCCTAAATCAATTTACTCCTTTCCAGTGGCAGCCGCCACCCCCCCTCCCCTCTCCCTT
>Ga0307517_10001436_pt1 | contig 40079 bp, 32 predicted proteins | sample 23_EM_MG_FD_194515 | JGI IMG/M metagenome (GOLD analysis project Ga0307517, IMG submission 194515) | Populus trichocarpa ectomycorrhiza microbial communities from riparian zone in the Pacific Northwest, United States - 23_EM | ecosystem: Host-associated > Plants > Roots > Unclassified | place...
AAAGTCATCTGCGGACTTAGGGGGAAGTTATCCCACTATAGTGGGGCTCTTAGATGTTCATAGGGCCGCTTCGTATGGTACGAAACGGACTACTGACGGAGCAGGAGTGGTCTGAACCTCCTGTAACCTTCAGGGGATATTTCTAACACCCCCCTGCGGCCACAGCGTTGGTACGGCGCGACAGCACTGTACGGCTGTGTAGTTGTGTGCTTCCTAGTAAAGTGAGATCCAGAGGAACGCTTCCACAACACCGTATGAGTTGTGGCTGTCCAACCGACCAGAAGCTATTCGCAGGATATATAAGGGGTGTGAGGGTGACCGCCTCCAGGGGCGCCACCTGGATAACACCTGGGAACCACCTACGGGCATAGTTTTACCTCCGGGTAGTTGTATGGTTAACCGTAGAGGGCTTGGGGCTGACCGGGGAAGCTGCAAGGCTTCCAGGACAACCACCCCAAAGCCAGTCGCAGGTTACCCCGTGAACTGTAGCATTACCATGGGTTATTAGTGGACTCTAGAGGTGTGAGGCTTGTCACGATTTAAGAGGGTCCCGCATGGTTGACTGTGGGTAGCGCCCATGCAGTCAGACAGCAGCAGATTTCTTATCGTGGGAGCATGCAGTCAGGTTTAGAAGCTTAGTATAGCCAAGTCGATTTGCCGATGGACTGCGTAGCTTGTATAGACGAAACCACAGCTGGGCCAGTGAGTCCTAATGGATATTATCTCTAAGGTGGGCATGTCGGTCGGCCACTGATATGCTACCGATAGGAAAGGGCTTTCGCTCCTGCAGATGTAGTTGGAGAGACATCACCGGAAGCACTTCCTATTTGTGGAGATAGTTAATATCCCAGCGGTCCGACTGCCTCCGAGTGTTAGCCCACTCTAGGCGGGTGAGTTGGACAACCCTGAGTTGAGCAGGGTGCTCGCGAAACGTCAGAATGGTTGACGGGTGTCCTCTGGCTTTACATTATTCTACTTAACTAAAGCGAGAGACACCCTATTCTGATAACCAAAGATCCTCGAGAGAACTTATTGAGTGAAGCTTTCAGGCTTAACAATATTAAGTTTTACCGTTTGATTCTACTTTGAATTATCTTTATCTTTATTTTGATCCTTACTTCTACTTTGAGTCTTCGGTGCGGTCGCAATCTTAGGATCCGTCTTCCGACAGAGTGCCCCCATTACACTTCCAGGACAACCACCCCAAAGCCAGTCCCGGGCTACCCCGTGAACTGTAGCATTACCATGGGTTATTAGTGGACTCTAGAGGTGTGAGTCTTGTCATGATTTAAGAAGGTCCCGCATGGTTGGCTGTGGGTAGTGCCCATGCAGTCAAGCAGCAGGAGATTTCTTATCGAGGGAGCATGCAGTCAGGTTTAGAGACTTAGTATAGCCAAGTAGATTTGCCGATGGGCTGCGTAGCTTGTATAGACGTAACCACCGCTGGGCCAGTGAGTCCCAATGGATATTATCTCTACGGTGGGCATGTCGGTTGGCCACTGATATGCTACCGATAGGAAAGAGTTTTCACTCATGCAGATGTAGTTGGAGAGACATCACCGGAAGCACTTCCTATTTGTGGAGATAGGTAATATCTGAGCGGTCTGACTGCCTCTGAGTGTTGGCTCACTCTAGGCAGGTGAGTTGGACAGCCCTGAGCTCAGCAGGGTGCTCGAGAAAGGTCACAATGGTTGACGGGTGTCCTCTGGCTTTACATTATTCTACTTAACTAAAGTGAGAGACACTCTATTCTGATAACCAATGATCCTCGAGAGAACTTATTGAGTGAAGCTTTCAGGCTTAACGATATTAAGTTTTACTCCTTGATTCTACTTTGAATTACATTTATCTTTATTTTGATCCTTACTTCTACTTTGAGTCTTCAGTGCGGTTGCAATCTTAGGATCAGTCTTCCTACAGAGTGCCACCATTACATTGCGACCAGCTGTCGGACAGCGTCGGGACATGGTGCGTTGGAATCCGCCGGTTGAGGGGAATCGAACGGTATAGGCCTCATAGCTTCCACATGCCTGTAGCACCCAGTAGCCAACAATTTGAAAGTACTTGCCCGTGGAACTTAAGAACAAAAGTATGTACAGCCATTCAGCTAGTGGTCGGACAGCATCAGGACAGGGTGCGTTGGAATCCGCCGGTCGAGGGGAATCGAATGGTATAGGTTTCAAAGCGTCCGCATCGCTATAGACGTCAGCAGGATGAAAACGGCAGATATCTCAGCGGGCAGATGTCCGCCAGAGTCGGGAAGGGTCTCATTGGGGTCCGCTCCCTGAGGGGAATCGAATGGCATCGGTCTCTAAGTATCCGCATGCCTACAGCACCCAGTAGCTGTCAATTTAAAAGTACTTGCCTGGGGAACTCAAGTACAAAGGTTTGGATAACATTTCAACCAGTGGTCGGACAGCGTCGGGACAGGGTTCATTGGAATCCGCTGGTTGAGGGGAATCGAATGGTATAGGATTCAAAGCGTCCGCATGGCTATAGAGGTCAGCAGGATAAAAAAGGCTGATACCTCACCGGGCACTGGCTGATCTCGGCCAGAGTCTGGCAGGACCTGATTGCAATCCGCTAGAGTCTGGCAGGGCCTTATTGCAATCCGCCAGAGTCAGGAAGGGCCTGAATCGAATCCGCTCGCTTAGGAGTCATGAATAGTGTCAACCTGGATGGAAGAGCATGCCCCTCTCCGAAGGTTGATAATATTCAATAGTTCAACTGATTCGCTCATCAAGCCTGATAAGAGGTGGAAAGAACTTAGCAACCTTTTGCGAGAGTTGTTAGTAGTGATCAAATAAGGGGTAAGTTTTGAGTCGTTACCGGGACAATAGATGGTTAGTCATCCTGTGTTTAGATCCTTTTTCGCCTGAACAGCCTTTACCGGGTGATAAAGTAGTTCGTTGTAAGTAGAGGCCATTATGGGCAGGGAGAGTTCCCCAATGCAGAGCCCTATGAGTCACTTACCTTGGGTTTCTTGGGGAGATCAGGGTGTGAAATGGACCATCCAGGGGCACTGGGCGGACAGGATGCGGGTTGTATTGCACCCAACAGACTAGGATGCAACCATTGTGCTGGGGCCAACTGAGGGCGGACTGGGCGGACAGGATGCTCCAGACGGATTTCCTGCGTCCGGACCCAATGCCTATCCGTCTGGAGCAAACGCTTCTTTTCCTGATGTACACTAATGCCAGACCACATCTTCCTGAGATAAGTGAAGGGACCCCCCTTTACCTGTTTCTGACCTTGGTCACCCGGGTCACAATAGATTTCGAGTTCATTTGGTCAAATTATTAAATTTACTACAGGTAGGCTTCTATTATTCTAATAAAGATGCAAATTCACACCCAAGCCTGAGCCCGGCCTCCCGCCTTCCCAGGACCCTATAGCTCCATGGGGAATTAGTGCCTCAGGACGTACCTTATACTGGAGCGTAGCTGGCGCCGAGCCCAACAATCCCGTGCAATCAGATCCAGGATCGGAGCAGTGGTTGTAGAGGAATCAGCCATCGAGTGCTGGGATCGCCAGCACACCATTCAGCCCTGTAACATCATGAATAAAATTCGCGGGGGGAGGGATCTTATATCATTGTAAAGCTGGTGTTGAGGCCAACAATCTCCCGCAATCAGATCCAGAATCGGTGAAGCGGTCGTAGAGTTATCCGCTATCGAGCTTTCCATTACTTTAGTCCAAAGACCACTCTCAGAAGGGTTGGCGGATTCATGAGCTTTGATGCGACAGAGACGTACCTTATACCGTTAGGAAGCTGACGCCGAGCCCAACAAACTCCGGCAAACGGAATCAAAATCGGTGTAGCGGTTGTGGAGTAATCCACTGTCGAGTAAAAGATGGGTAGGGCTACTATACTGTAAAGAACCTGTCCACAGAAGACAGCGAATTCCTGAGTTTCGATGTGACAGAGACGTACCTTATCCCGTTCGGAAGCTGCCGTCGAGCCCAACAATCTCCAGCAACCACATCCAGGATTGGAGCAGTGGTTGTGGAGGAATCAGCCATCGAGTTCTGGGATCGCCAGGCTACCTGCATTGTAAAGACCACTCTCACAAGGGTGAGCGATCTCCTGAGTGCTGATGCGACAGAGACGTACCTTATACCGTTAGGAAGCGGGCATTGAACCCGATATTCCCCTGCAAACAGATTCAGAATCCATCCATCGGCTGTGGAGTAATCTGCTGTCGAGTAAAATATCAGCAGCTTAATACCTAATACACCCTCCACAGAGGAGAGCGACTTCCTGAGTCTTGATGCGACACAGACGTACTTGATACCGTTGGATTGCTGGTGTCAAGCCCAACAATCTCCCGCAAACGGAGTCAAGATCCGTCCAGCGGTTGTAGAGTAATCTGCCGTCGAGTAAAGAATCTCCAGGGCTACTATGATAGTGGTATAGAGATCCCCTCCACAGAAGACAGCGATTTCCAGAGTTTTGATGCCACAGAGACGTCCTTTATACATTTGCGTAGATGGCGTAGAGCCCAACAATATACCGCAATCGGATCCAGAATCGGTCAAGCTGTTGTGGAGGAATGTGCCATCGAGCTCTGGGGTCGCCAGGGTTGTACCTATAAAGACAACTCTCACAAGGGTCAGCGATTTCATGAGTTCTGATGCCACAGAGACGTCCTTTATACCGTTGGGTAGCTGTCGACGAGCCCAGCAATCTCCCGTATTCAGATTCAGGATCGGAGAAGTGGTTGTGGAGGAATCAGCCATCGAGTTCGGGGATAGCCAGCACCACATCAGCAAAAAAAAAAGGCATACACCCGGACGCACCTCGTGCTCCCTGTGAGTCCGGCGGTCCAGGCGCATAGAACGTAAACTCGCGGTCTGGGTGTGCGGTCTTTTATTGGGTGCTTGTGGACAGGGGTCCATGCCACCCAGACGCACCAGACGCAACCCAGGACTTAGAAGGTACCCGACGCAGAAAGGTTCTCCAGACGCAAAAAGGTTCTCCGGACGCAACCCGATAGGATAGAACATTAGTGGAAGTACTCAGGTGTAACTGGCTATTATCAGATACCTCCTAAGTCAACAACTCTACCTTTGAGGACTTTGAATAAGTTAGTGAAAACTGGGGAGAATATCTGAATTGTCCGGAAAGATCCATGCAGTATTACTCATGTTTACTTATTTGAGTCATTTAGATAGTAAAATAGGCATATAGTTATTAAAGCTAGTCTAGAAAATAGTAGCACTCGGTAGTTAACAATTTGAAAGTACTTGCCGGGGGAACTCAAGTACAAAGGTTTCGATAACATTTCAACCAGCGGTCGGACAGCGTCGGGACAAGGTGCGTTGGAATCCGCCGGCCAAGGGCAATCGAATGGTATAGGTTTCGAACCGTGGACATGGCTATAGAGGTCAGCGGGATGAAAAAGGCAGATATCTCAGGGGGCAGATGTCCGCCAGAGTCAGGAAGGGTGTCATTGGAGTCCGCTCGCCGAGGGGAATCGAATGGTATAGGTCTCTAAGTGTCCGCATGCCTGTAGCACCCAGTAGGCGCCAATTAGAAAGTACTTGCCCGCGGAACTCTAGTACAAAGGTTTTGATAACATTTCAACCAGCGGTCGGACAGTGTCGGGACAGGGTGCGTTGGAATCCGCCGGTCGCGGGGAATCGAGTGGTATAGGTTTCGAAGCGTCAGCATCGCTATAGAGGTGAGAAGAATGTAAAAGGCAGATGCCTCAGGAGGCAGATGTCCGCCAGAGTCGGGAAGGGTCTTGTTGGAGTCCTCCCGCCGAGGGGAATCGAATGGTATAGGCCTCGAAGCGTCCGCATAGCTATAGAGGTCAGCAGAATGAAAAAGGCAGTTACCACAGCGGGCAGATGTCCACCAGAGTCAGGAACGGTCTCATTGGAGTCCGCTCGCCGAGGGGAGTTGAATGGTATAGGTTTCGAAGCGTCCGCATGGCTATAGAGGTCAGCAGGATGAAAAAGGCAGATACCTCAGTGGGCAGATGTCCGCCAGAGTCGGGAATGGTCTTATTGGAGTCGGCTCGCCGAGGGGAATCGAATGGTATAGGTCTCTAAGTGTCCGCATGCTTGTAGCACCCAGCAGCTGACAATTTGAAAGTACTTGCCCGGGGAACGCATGTACAAAGGTTTGGATAACATTTCAACCACCGGTCGGACAGTGTCGGGACAGAGTGCGTTGGAATCCGCCGGCCGAGCGCAATCGAATGGTATATGTTTCGAAGCGTCCGCATGGCTATAGAGGTCAGCAGAATGAAAAAGGCAGTTACCTCAGGGGGCAGATGTCCGCCAGAGTCGGGAATGGTCTTATTGAAGTCGGCTCGCCGAGGGGAATCTAACGGTATAGGTCTCCAAGTGTCCGCATGCCTGTAGCACCCAGCAGATGACAATTTGACAGTACTTGCCCGGGGAACTCATGTACAAAGGTTTGGATAACATTTCCACCACCAGTCGGACAGTGTCGGGACAGGGTGCGTTGGAATCCGCCGGTCGAGCGGAATCGAATGGTATAGGTCTTGAAGCGTCCGCATGGCTATAGAGGTCAGCAGGACGTAAAAGGTAGATATCTCAGAGGGCAGATGTCCGCAAGAGTCGGGAAGGGTCTCATTGGAGTCCGCTCGCTGCGTGGAATCGAACGGTATAGGTTTCGAAGCGTCTGCATGGCTATAGAGGTCAGCAGGAAGAAAAAGGCAGATACCTCACCGGGCACTGGCCGATATCCGCTAGAGTCTGGCAAGGCCTTATTGCAATCCGCTAGAGTCTGGCCGGGTCCCATTGCAATCCGCCAGAGTCCGGAAGGGCCTCATTGGAATCCGCTACAGTCAGGAAGGGCCTCATTGGAATCCACTGGCTCAGGTGTAATAAATAGTGTCAACCTGGATGGATGAGCATGCCCCTCTCCGAAGGGTGATAATATTCAATAGGTCAACTCATTCGATCATGAAGCCTAATAAAAGGTGGGAAGAACTTAGAAACCTTTTGGGAGAGTGCTTAGCAGTGATCAAATAAGGGGTATGATTTCGGTCGTTACCGGGACAATAGATGCTTAGTCATCCTATGTTTAGATCCTTTTTCGCCTGAACAGCCTTTACCTGGTGATAAAGTAGCCTGTTGTAAGTAGAGGGTATCAGGGGCAGGGAGAGTTCCACAATGCAGAGCCCTATGGGTCACTTACCCTGGGTTTCTTCGCGAGATTAGGGAGTGAAATGGACCATTCAGGTGCACTGGGGGGACAGGATGCGGGTTGTATTGCACCCAACGGACTAGGATGCAACCATTGTGCTGGGGCCATCTGAGGGCGGGGTGGGCGGACCGGATGCTCAAGACGGATTTCTTGCGTCGGGACGCAATGCCTATCCGTCTGGAGCAAATGCTTTTTTCGCTGATGCACACCCCATTCAGCCCTGTAACTTCATGAATAATATCCCTCTGGGGATGAATCTTATACCGCCAGATAGCTAGCAGCGAGCCCAGGAACATTCAGGTATCGGATTCAGGATTGATTGTCTGGCGGTGGTGGAGTGTTGCAGCTGTGGCCCGGGAGTGTGGATCTTGTGTGTTGTGCAGTGATGAACAGAGTGTGTCGCGTCGCGTTCAGTTTGAGGCTAAGTGCCGAGAAACTACCAGGCAGTGTTATGGCTATCACTCGCATTCAGACGGGAGTGAGCTGGCATTTTCGCTCATTCCAAGATGATGTTCTGTAAATAAAACTCTGAGTGCGAGTCTTACTTGGGGTTTTTAGCACAAATTTAAGATTAAGGGTAGGAAGGCTTTCTCACCAGGCGCCAGCACTAACTATATTTTCTTTGCCAAGAAATACTCCTTGCTCACATCTGGGCTAGAAGACAAAGAAGGCTGAAAGGAGAATCAGGGGTAGTGGTGAATCCTGATGTGCGATGGTGTTGAGGTTTTAGTCAGGATGCATGGGTGTCAGGGTTGCTTAGTTGTAGGTGTCCGGACGGAACCCAGTGTAGGCAAGGGTCTCTGGCCGCACCAAACGTAACCAGATGTGGCGCATTGGTACAGGACGCACAGGACGGACAGGACACAGAGTCCAAGTTCGGACGCAACACTACAGTTTCTAATGCAGACCACCTTTTTGCTGATGTTATAGCATTGCGTAGCTGGCATCAAGCACAACAACCTCCCGCAATCAGATTTAGGAGCGGTGCAGTGGTTGTGGAGGAATCTGCCATTGAGTTCTGGGATCGCCAAGGTATCGATAAAGACAGCTCGTACAAGAGGTAGCGATGTCCTGAGGTTTGTTGCCACAGAGACGTATTTTAGACCGCTGTGTAGCCGGCATCGGGCCCAACAACCTCCCGCAATCAGATTCAGGATTTGAGCAGTGGTTGTGGAGGAATCTGCCATCGGGTTCTGGGATCACCAGCACTCCACGCCATTCAGCCCTGTAACCCTCAAGAATAATATCCCACTTGGGATAAATCTTATACCACTGGATGGCTGGGATTGAGCCCAGGAAGCTTCAAGTGTCTGATTCAGGATTGAGTGTCTGGCAGTCGTGGAGTGTTACAGCTGTAGACCGAAAGTGTGGATGTTGAGTGTTGTAATGAAAAGAGTGTCACGCGTCACGTCAAGTTTGAGGCTAAGTGCCGAGAAACCCTCAGGCACTAACGTCAATCACCAGGAAGTGTCACAGCATCTAGAAGTGTGACACATGGCAATCATGAAAGCCACAACTAAAAAATACAACATCTCAACCAATTCTTAACAAAATTGGATCAAACAAGGTGATATCTATTGAGAAAGGAGAGAAGAGTTAATTTATGCCTGAAAAATAAAAAAAAAAGATTCTCCAGTAAGGGATACCAGAAAAAAGAGAGAAAAATTACTTAAAACTGCAGAAAAGAAAATAGGACAAGTTAAGATACAGCAGCATGCAAGCCCATTTGCAAAGTCGATATAGGTAATATGGGACTGGCAGAGAAAATATAGAAAATTATAGTTGGCTGTAATTGAAGTCTAAAGTGTGCTGAAACCTCGGGAAAATAGGTTAACATAATAGTAAAACAATAAAAAGGAGAGAAAGGCACTAAGAGGTTAAGGAAGACAGCTTAACAGATAAGAAGTGAAATACAGGTATGTGTAATGGGGGCACTCTGTAGGAAGACGGATTCTAAGATTACGACTGTACCGAAGACTCAAAGTAGAAGTAAGGATCAAAAATAAAGATAAAATAATTCAAAGTAGAATCAAGTGGGAAAACTTAATATGGTTAAGCCTGAAAGCTTCACTCAATAAGTTGTCTCGAGGATCGTTGGTTATCAGAATAGGGTGTCTCTCGCTTTAGTTAAGCAGAATAATGTAAAGCTAGAGGACACCCGTCAACCATTCTGACCTTTCGCGAGCACTCTGCTCAGCTCAGGGTTGCCCAACTCACTTGCCTAGAGCGAGCTAACACTCTGAGGCAGTCGGACAGCTCGGATATTGACTATCTCCACAAATAGGAAGTGCTACCGGTAATGTCTCTCCAACTACATCTGCCTGAGCAAAAACCCTTTCCTATCGGTAGGATGTCAGTGGCTGACCAACATCCCCACTGTAGAGATACTATCCATTGGGACTCAGTGGCCCCGCGGTGGTATCGTCTATACAGGCTACGAAGTTCATTGGTAAATCTACTGGGCTATACTAAGGCTCTAAACCTGACTGCATGCTCCCACGATAAGAAGTCTCCTGCTGCTTGACTGCATGGGCGCTACCCACAGTCAACCATGTGGGACTCTCTTAAATCGTGACAAGACTCACACCTCTAGAGTCCACTAATAACCCATGGTAATGCTACAGTTCACGGCGTATCCGGGGACTGGCATTGGGGTGGTTGTCCTGGAAGTCTTGCAGCTTCCCCGGTCAGCCCCAAGCCCTCTACTGTTAACCATACACTTACCCGGAGGTTAAAGTATGCCCGTAGGTGGTTCCCAGGTGTTATCCAGGTGGCGCCCCAGGAGGCTGTCACTCTCACACCCCTTATATATCCTGCGAACAGCTTCTGGTCGGTTGGACGGCCACAACTCATATGGTGTTGTGGGAGTGTTCCTATGCATTTCACTTTACTAAGAAGCACACAACTACACATCCGTACCGTGCTGTCCTGCTGTACCAACGCTCAGGCCGCAGGGGGTTGTTTGGAATATCCCCTGAAAGTTATAGGGTGTGCGAACCACTCCTGCTCCGTCAGTAGCCTGTTTCGTGCCCCACGAAGCAGCCCTATAAACATCTAAGAGCCCTACTATGGTGGGATAACTTCACCCTAAGTCTGCCGACGACGTTGTCAGTGAAGGTAGGGTAACTGGGGTACCTCAGTAGGGGACCTGGGTCCCCAAGGTAGGGTAATCATGTTTCCACGGTAGGGTAACTTCACCCTGTTATGCCTTTATTCCCTTCGGGAGTCTGTGCGACCACATATAAAGTTGCCCCGAGACCCGTGCAACGTTTACTATGTTTCCTTAGCTTTACACGACCATGCTCTCCGAAGCTTACCCTGCCTGGGAGGGTAACTTTGGCCTACCTAGGTTACCCTGTTTAAATTTATGTTAACAAGTCACTTTGCAGACACCTGTACTAACTCATGTCTACCGTATTTTTTCGTGTTATACGGTTTTTTGCCAAGACCGGTTTTTGCCCAAGATTGGGCACACAACCCTTGCAGACGATCACTCAGCCGCATTAGTGTAGACTCTTGGAACCCACACCTTGGTTACTATGCTGGATGGGGGGATTTGAGGGCCCATTTCAGACTCCACGCACCGGCTTGGCAAAAAACCGTAAAACACGAGAAAATACTGTACTGCTATTATACTAAGTATACTGGTCTATCCTGACTCTGGTTACCTCTTGGTATACCATATAGGCTTGAGTCTAGTCCACTGTAGCTACCTATCTATAGAGTCGTTACAGTATGGCCCACGGTTAGTGCACCAAGAATATTACAATTGATCAGGATTTGCTATAATTTAGTCGTAGTGGAGCTGTTGTTATTATATTTTCAATATATAACAATATAAGAAATTCTATTACAGATTTCACAACTACAAGTTGTTTCAACATTCAAAATCACTTACTCATCACTTGGGAATATGTCTTAACTATATTGAAAAAAGAAACACTTCTATAGTTGCCCTTTTAGCAATATAGTTTAATAGTTAAACTATTTACTACAACTACTTAGTAATTTCTACTATAGTACATAGTAGTGGCTAGTGTTTTTATACAAGTATTAGTACAATAACAAAGATTATGTTACCAGGAATAGGCTTATAGTTAATAGGTTTTCTTAACAATATTTAATATAGAATTGTTAAAGTTAGTGGAACAATATATATATGTAAAATTAAGGAGGATAGGCAAAGTGGTATACAATGTGGAAATGTACATATCTGAGGTTAACTGAACTTGTGAGAGTTGATATTTTTACTACAATATAACAAGGAAAAGGCATAGTGTAACTAGGGGGGTTTCAGTACGGAGGCACTAGGTTTGCTTTTGTAATATGATTAATTTTGAATTACACTCTTGGTAAATCTCTTTCTTGTAATGTAGTACCAATAAAGTAAGTACAAATGAATATTTCTTTCACTGGAATTGTATGTAAGTATTATCTGACTATTCTTGTGTAATTTTCATGACAGCCGTAATTGCCTAAGATAGAACCTGCAAGAAAACTTCTTATATCATAACCTATTAAATATATAAAAACACTAGCTTCACTACTGCGACGAAACAAGAAATCCTTATTAATCATAATACTCTGAGTACACTGACCTTGGGCCACACCTATAGTTTACTCCTTATCCCTGAAGCTGTCTCCTTTTACTTCTGTTAATGTTTAATATTTTTATCATTTTGCTATGAAATTGATCTCTTTCCCAGAGGTTTCAGCACAGTTTAGACTTCAATCAGGGCCAACTATAATTTTCTATATTTTCTCTGCCAGTAGCAGATTACCTATATCCAGTTTGTAAATGGTCTTCCATGCTCCTGTATCTTAGCTTGTCCTATCTTCTTTCTTGCACCTCTAAGTAATTTTTCTCTCCCTTTCTGGTATCCCTTACTGGAGAATCTTCTTCTTTTATTTTTCAGGTATAAATTAACTCTCCTCTCCTTTGTCAATTGATATTACCTTGTTTGGTCCAATTTTGTTAAGAATTGGTTGAGTTGTTGTATTTTTTAGTTGTGGTTTTCATGGTTGCCATGTGTGACACTTCTAGGTGCTGTAACACTTCCCGGTGATTGACGTTATGCTAGACTTGAGAGTTTTATGGCTATCACTCGCTTTCAGACTGGAGTGAGCTGGCATTTTCGCTCATTTAATGATGATGTTCTGAAAATAGAACTCTATGTGCCAGTGCGATGTGCGGTCTTTAGCGCAAATTTAAGATTAAGGGTATGATGGCTTTCTCACCAGGGGCCAGCACTAACCATATTTTCTTTGGCAAGAAATACTCCTTGTTCAGATTGGGGCTAGAAGATAAAGAAGGCTGAAAGGAGAATCAGGTGTAGTGCTGAATTCTGATGTGAGATAGTGATAAGGTTTAAGTGAGAATACAAGATGAGAGGCAGGGCTGGTTAGTTGTACGAATCTGGATGGAACCCAGTGTAGGCAAGAGTCTCTGGAGACACCAGACCCAACCAGATGTGGCACACAGGTACAGGCCTGATAGGATGCACAGGACGCAGAGTCCAGGCTAGGAGAGTCAGGACACAACACTACTACATCTGACCGAGACTACCTTTTTGCTGATGTATTCAAAGTGTTTTCTCTCTGACTTGATTGCAGGTTTTGCCTTGCAGGTAGAAGAAGGGAATCAGAGTTTGGGCTAGATTGCAAATATTAGAGAGTTGAAATGGACAGACAGGGTATTCCAAAGTTACTACGCAGAAAGATACTATCAAGAGATGTAAATTCAGCGAGTTAAACTGGAGCGAGTTTACTACTAGGATTTAAGAATGCTGGAACACCTTTTGCAAGTATGCTTTTCATGAGATTAAGTAAAGGCTAATTGGGTGATGGTTTAGGAAACTATGGAAGCAGCCATTACTGAATTGAAATATATCAGGATTAAACTTGGAATAAATAACATGTAATTAGAACTGTGATAGAATGCAGAACTATCCTTGCATTACTAGTACAGTTGTTCTTACCTTCCTTCCTTCAATAAACCTCTTATATAAGAAATCTTTTAACATAGACTATAGTATCCTGGGAGAACATAAACGGTTCCTTCGTCTTAACTAGTTGTAACGGGAACACTCTGTAGGAAGAAAGATACTGAGATTGCAATGGTACCGAAGACTCAAAGTAGAAGTAAGAATCAAAAGAAAGATAAAAACAATTCAAGTAGAATCAAGCGGGAAAACTTAATATTGTTAAGCCTGAAAGCTTTATTCAATAAATTTTGTCAAGGATTGTTTGTTATCAGAATAGGGAGTGTCTCACTGTAGTTAAGTGTAACAATCCTATTGTCTGTGCATTATATTGCAACAGGTAACAACCTTGTTTACCCAAATGGTTGCAATCTCTTCAGATAGTACAGAATTGTCTTGTCATATACAGACCTTACTATCTTATGACATAATACAGGACGATCTTGTCGGGACATAGGACTATCCTAATAGTACTATATAATCGTCGCGCCTGTTTAGACTGTCTTAACAGTCATAGGCTCTGAGCGCTTATTGGTAAAGTATTCGTAGTATTCAATAGTTTAGAAGGTAAGGAGAATCGAATGGCAACTTCTGAGTATAGAAAAGTACTTAGATGGTTGCGTGAAAATTCTATCTCTTAGTGGGGGGTTTTTTTAATTTCTTTAATTTTTTTAATTTTTTTTATATCATGGATTACTGCTAAGGGACAAGAACTCGCATGCAGCGCTAGCTATGGCATAAAGAAAACCTTAATCCCAACCAACCCCCCGCTTCGTCTCTTCCTGGGAAAAATCAAGCACCCTGAATCCATAGGAAAAATCCCCCTTGCCAAGCACCTAAGATAATATACCCCAGACACATAAGTAAACAATTCATAGAGAGGTCCAGGAGAGAGACCAAAACACTTCTGGAGTCTCCCGTAAAACAAAAGAAGGGATTGATTAATGAAGGCATGACAGGATCTGAGGAGCAGGATAGAGTGATCTTGGAGCACGGAGAAAACCACTGGATTTGTGGGTTGACATTGGTAACAATAGAAGTACAGTCGCACTGGTAATTGGATCTATCCAAGGCGTTGATGACCGACAGGGAGACTGTGCAATACCACGACTGGGGATAACTGAGGAGAGGTCCGATGATTGGAGAGGATTAGGAGGCAGTATGGTGCCAGCTCCGGTACCAGTAATGGTGCAAGCAGAGAGACCCGCGATGCAGAGGAAGGAAGGATCGTCAACGGGCTAGTCACAACTGACAAACAGGCCATAGTAAGAGTTTTTGGGACCACAATAAAACCGAGGTGGGACAGAGATGTTACTAACCGAGGCTTGCGCCATCAGAGCTACAAGCTCAGCAAGCTGAGACCTACTTCGACCGAGAGTTTGACACCGTAACAGCGATGGTGAAAGAACAGGCAAGCTTTCCGACAGTGCAAAATGCCAAGCGAGGGGCAAAGCAAGTGCGGAGTAAAGGGGAGAACTGAACTTCATGAGTGGGTGTCAACGACGAACTGGAACAAGAACCTCAAGGAGGGGAGGCCGACGGGCCTCAGAAGAGGAGGGCAGGTGACTAAACGTCAACGCCTAGTCAGTAGCCACCGTGGGAGAGGAGAAGTGGATGGAGAAAGGTGACAATGATTTCTCGTAGTGTTGAGATTTCAATCACAGGAGGTAGAGAGGAGATGGTACGAGTGTATCTCTTGGTCAGTTTTCTTCTTCTTTTTTTTTTTTTTTTCTTTCTTTTTTTCTTTTTCTTTTCTTTTTCTTTCTTTTTTTCTTTCTTTTTTCTGTTTTGCTTTTTTCTTTTCTTTTTGATTTCTCTTGTTATATTTGTTTAAGGTACAACAGTCACGTCAGGGCTAGCTATGTAGACAAAAAACCTCCAACTACAGTCCATCTCGCTTCTCCTGACTAAAACCCTCTGACTGTGCCCAACCCGTCAACCAATTTGAGTAGAGGTGAAAACCATGCTTTGGTACTATCGGTAGAAACTATGGAGAAACCACAGGCCTGAATCCAACGAACGAATAAACCTCCACAGACGTGCAACTCAAAGAAAGAAACCCCTGACAGTGAACTAACAAACTCACAAAACAAGAAAAACCTCAAGCCGATCTAGAAAGGAAATACACTTAAGCCCAAACCTGTAGTCAACCTACCTGTAGCCCAACGATGAACCCCATTCCTTTGCAAAGAGGGAGGGACCCTGGAGCCACATTAGCAAAAAGTTTATTCCTCTTCCTGTGCGTCAGACGCACAGGACGCACAGGACGCACAGGAGGCACAGAAGGTAAACTCCAATTCTGGATGTGACGTCGATCCGACGCCTCGTTCAAAAGACTTGCTCAAGGTCCCGTTGGGTCCTGACAACGTCCTGAAACGCACCCTACGTCCTGTACGTCCTGACACCTTCTGACCCTAGCCTATAATGTCCTGACGTCTTCCGACGTTTTCCCAAAATTATCATGACATTGCTCATAATTTATTCCAGTCATCCAGATGCCCTATACTTAGCGTTCGTTACGGGGGCCCGTTTCTGACAAACGGGGCGCCAAGAGCAGGTTATTAACGGCAGATTAAAAAAAGAATCGTCCAAATTGGACCAAAACTGAGTGATCCAGAGTTCTTTGAAGTTGCCTAGCTTCAAAGAGCTCTATCTCCTTCAGTTCTGGTCCGATTTGGATGATTTTTGCAGCCAGTTAATCATAATAACCTAGGTTATTTTGTCCCCGCCCCTCGGAAACGGGGCCCCGTAACGAAGCCTACCTATACTACACTATCTACTATGATACTATGTGACTATTGCTTATGACCTTTATTACTCCCGCTTCTGCGCGTCCTATCACTAGAAAAAAATTAAATCTACCTACACGTACCACATCCCCTTAAGCACCCTCTGTGGTATTCGCACCATCTTGCCGGCCGCTGGGTTCCTCCAGCGCTCCTGGCCCACCTTCCCTGCTCTGGGAATCCTCCAGGCTGACCTATAAGCGATTGCCAATTTGAGAGTCGACAGCCCCCCCTGCATTGTCAAGACTCCCATGATTCGACCCATCTGAATCCAAAAACGTTAGCGTCCAGTCAATCGACGTTTGACATAGATTCAGTGATGTTTCCATCTGCTGCAACCGATTTTGAGTATCCTCGAGCACCCCCAGGCCACTGACGTGGGTGTCAATCGGCATCTGTCTGATAGGGCAGGATCTCACTGAGTCGGGTTGCCTAGCTGACGCTTCAGTTCTGCATAAATGGCGTCGTTATCTTCCGTGAAGCCCTCTCTCCGCTCCTGCCGGATGCTATGCTGTTTCTTGAGCCTCTGTCCGATCTTCTGACGCAGGTTTAATATACACATGTCCTGCATTGTACAGGCGAACTCCCACAACGTGTTCTTCTGCTGGATAAAAAGAACTTGCATTTTTCATGATTACTGGACTGGGTTATCAAAAAACAGGCAATGATTCGGACTCTCCCACCTCCAATTACTTCAGGATTGAAGTTGGGGGGTATGTTATATATCCCCGTTTGCGACGCCCGTCGTGAATGGCACAGTATTGCACATGTCAGACAGACCATTGTACCGTTTATGCGCTTCAGAAACTTATGGTCCAGCATGTCTTGCATTTTGATTCCGTAGAAAGATTTGCCTTATATAGGGTCCGGAATCTGGGAGCAAGGAACCTGAAGGTTAAGACCTACGTTCGTCCCGCGATTAGTCATGTCCGCCCAAGGCCAATAGCTGGAACCAACCTCATATCCATGCGGTGGGCACATGAATCTGTCCTGTTCTAGCAGATAATCAACCCTGGGCACCAGAGGAGTAGGATTATCTAGCGGCAGATCGTATAGCTGTCTGATATTATGCTTCACATGATACAAGAATTGCGCTCTCACTGTAGTATGTTTTTGACGGAGCTGTCACAGTCAGTGACCATCTCTACGTCGTATCACCTCTGGCTGAGTCAACTTACGTGCTTTACACTTTCCTCCGATGGCTCAATATTCCCAGCATCTGATATCGTCTCCAGCCCCATTCCTCATACTATGCATATCTGAAATGTCAAAGCAACGGGGTTCCGCAGTAGGTTATCAAAAATTGTGTACCAGAGCATCAGCACGATCGCCTGCTCTAATATGGTCTCCTCAGCTCCTCTAACAGTATTTCGCTGTAAATCTGTGGCCTGCTAGCGCTGCCGCGGTCGTAGGATACCCGGTTTACCTACAGGACTCGAGGATCTCACACCAGATGTAGTACCACTATGGGTGGCTAGCGGGGACGAATATCTCACGCTTGATGACAGAAAGGTCGGCGGACTGTAGGCTCTACCACGGATTATGCATCAACAATTTGCTGGTGTCAGTCTAATGAGAGGGACGTCCTGTTATCCGGAGGTGGTTGAGATTCGCACCATGGGTCGTTGACTGTTTCCCTGTGTGCGAGATGCCTGCGACCTATGACGCCGTTTGGATGTTGTTCCCTCGGAAATTTTGGAGGCGTCAACATCGATCTCGGTCTCCGATCCAGTTTCATCTGCATTGCATGGGTCTTCATATTCATCACTCCTATCCTCTTTTAAATGAACAGTTTCCAAAGTCCCTTGCCTGTCGGGCCCCACCTCCGGTTCGATATTTGCCCTGGTTTGTATTGTCGTTCTTTGCGGACGCTTGGGCAGTCTTGCTAGAACCCTGGTCTCACCCGAACTGAGTGATTGGCTTTCATGGGATGGCTGGTGGGTTAAGAGAGTCTGGGAGCTGCCAGATTCCTCCGCCTGCATTCGCGATCCGGATCCAATAGGGTCAGGTACAACGTCGTGCCTATGCCCGTTCATATTCAAGTTACCAACTCGAGGTGCCAGCTGACTGGATGCCATGGTATCCGGTACGACGTGGCATCTAGGCCCATTCAGATTACCAAATAGAGGTGTTGGCTGACCGGAAACCATGCTATCCGGTACGATGTCGCGTCTATGCATATTCAGATTACCAACTCGAGGTGTTGGCTGCCTGGATCCCATAGTTTCTGGTACGAAGTCGCGTCTACCTTTGATCCGCTATCCTGCTCCATTGGTCGGCTGACTACGTGAAGTTGTCTGTCGTTGCCGATGCATCGTGGAATACTGGATAATCAGATGTTAGCCAAAATATAACTCTGATTTTTGGGAGCGAAGAAAATAGTTCAACCTATATCGAGTCTGGTGAAGAGGAGGAGATTGCGTGGTTTTCTTGTTTTCGATAGGACAGGTTAGGTCTTATACGCTAGGACTTAGGGGGGGGTGCATCATACACTATTACTCGGTATTGAAGGTAGATATGCTATTGCGAAAATGGTTTTCTGAATATTCAACATTGTGTCCGTGGTCCTGCTAGGCTCAGCACTCCTAGACTTCAAGACTCCAGGCTTAAAGATTTGGACGAAATGGGGGCGTTCCTAAGGCCCGGTACTTGCCACAAAAGCTATTGGTTGGGGAGAATAATTCTAGCGAGACATCGGCCACACCTAAAGTGGATGATATATATGGAACCTCATCTCCAGCCGACCAATCAACAAACATGAATGTAGAATGCACTGTAGTCGCTCGAGGACCACCCCGAGCGCCTGGACAGTTCTGGTTTGATAAAGCGATGTGGGCCGAATCTAGTAAAGGTTAGACTTTAGCTAAGGCGAGGCTGGGAGTCTAAGATGGACGGGAAAAAAGGAGATCAGGCACAAGAGATTGAAATAGCTAGTCATTCAAGATACTAATACAAGGGTGCTCAATGGTATGATTAATATCCTATGCTAGTTAAGAAAATCCAGGGTGAAAATTCAACATCTAAACTGCGAAGCTTGCACAATCAGATAGGTAATGAAAAAGTAAAAGAAAATCCACAGAAGAAAGAATCACTTGCCGGCAACCCTGGTGCTTCGTCGACGGCCCTTTGGCGGCGGTTGTGTGTTTTGGCCAACGGCTGTAGGGGCATCATGAGTGTTAGGAGCCTGAGATGGAGGGGGCCCAGGGGAGGTCGTGATATCCTGATCCAGTGCAGGGGCTGGGGTTTGCGGTGCCGGCGGAACAGTCTCTGCATTTGGCGTACAGGGAGCCAATGGGATAAACTCAGCATTTGGTGTGATGGGAGCTGGCTCAATTGTCTCAGCATCAGGGATGGTGGGATCTGGGGCAACTGTGTGGCTGATGGGGGTGGGAGCGCTGACTGGACACTGATCAAGCATCCCAGAGAGTCCTGTAGGAGGACTATCGTGAGCGTCATTGCAGGCATGACGGTCAGTCGCCTCCTCTCTGGTTGGGATTTCTCCGCCAACTAGCCATTCATGGCGTCTCTTGAATTAGCTGTAGAACAGTTCTCTGCTGCTCAGAGTCTGACAGTGCCGACTGCTTCGAGCGCGACACTGGCACCATGGGATTAGAGCCTGATGCCTCCTCCTCTACGTCCAATCGGAGAAACCTCATGGTGCCACATTGTCTCGAGGTGCCTGGGGTGCCTGAATTGTTGTCCTATTCAGGCGGTTTAGTTATTGAGTCTGATATTCTTCTAGATAGCATAGCTAAAACAGAATAAACTTATGTTGATAACAATGGTCTGCTGCTCTTGGAGCATGTGAGATTCCCGTTTGCCCTCCGTCACATCCTCCTCGGGGTCATCCTCCTCGCCGTCCACCCCCTCGTCGTCCTCCTCGTCGTTCATATCTTCCATTTCATCCCAGTGCTCTTCCGATTGCTGCCTCATACGCCTATTTCTCACCATGATGTGGTCGTCCTCGTCATCCTCATCTTCCTCGTTGTCCTCGTTGTCCTCATTGTCCTCGTTGTCCTCGTTGTCCTCGTTGTCCTCGTTGTCCTCGTTGTCCTCGTTGTCCTCGTTGGTCTCATTGTCCTCGTTGTCCCATTGAATGCCCCCCACTATATCTTCTGCCTGCCTGGAATGATCTCAGACGTTGTGGTCGAAAAATGGGTGTCTGCCTCCGACGGGCTCCGGCGTTGATCTGTCATCCCCTGCTTCCTCGTGGCATGACTTCAGAACCATGAGATACAGAGGATGTTTGCCATCGTTAGCAACGAGCCACGCCCGAAGATCATCATGTTTGTGGAGAAAGATGAGGTCTCGGAGGGGGAGTGGGGCTGTGGGATCCAGACTTAGTTCGTTACTACCCTCACGAGTTCAGCCGATAAGATATCGAGAGCACAGAATCATCTCCTCAGCGCATTGCGCCTTTATCACGCCCAGCAGGTTTTTTATGCTTGGCGACTCGAGGACTCCCCAGGCTAGTCCCCGATCGGAGCCATTCTGCCACCAGGGATGGCCACGGAACGCATGCTCCCCTTGAGGGGCACCCATTCGGCGAATAATGTGGATCCTCATTGCCTGTAGGGAATATGCGGAAGTTGAATTTAGTGATGCCTAGAGTTCGTTACCGGGCGAACGGGGTCCCGGAAAACGCGGGCCCCCACCGCCCTTTTCCCTGCCCTGCCCCGCTCAACGGCCTGGGGCGGATGTCTTTTTCAGCCTTCCCTGCCCCTGTCCCCGCTCAGGCCCCCGCCCCACCCATACCCCGGACAGGTCCCCGCTAAAAATGGGTGGTAACAAATGGGGCCCGTCCAGGGAATTAGTGCGGGTGGGCCCCGTGCGGGGGCGGGGCGGGGATTACCCTAAAAATGCCCCCCCCGGCCCCATGTAAGGGCGGGGCCTGGCGAGTGAAAACCCGCCCCATCCCACCCCGTAATGAACACTAGCAATGCCACTGAAGACATCTATTACTACCAACTTAGCGTGGATTGATCACTTGCTCGGAGGTCCAGCAACCTCATCACCAGCCTGCTCTACGTAGTCATGCCTCATTGCCGTCGGTTGTTTCTTAGCCGTGTCCAGGGCCAAAATCCTCAGTTGACGACCGACCTCCCTGACGTCCTCAGCGCGGTGGTTCTTTTTTACAAATTCGATCTGGGATTTGACAGGTGGAAGAGCACTGGCAAAGTTGAGGATCACCGTCAATTGATCGTCAGTTAGCCGTCCTGGATTGAACGAGCGGGACTTGATATTGCCCTTAATAACCCAACGGCATACGTCGTAGGCTCTAGTTTTGGTTCGAGCATTCTTGAATCCACACCAGCTTTTGGCATATGCTATGTTGCCATAGCGCCCACTGATTCATCTGTTAGTTTAAAGGGTTCTTGGATATATGGGTAGGTTGTTGTTGACGTACTCAGAATCCTCAACAGGCGGAACGGAATAGAGATTTTCACGGGATCCCGACGGCCCACTGTGACATAAATGACAACTGTCAGCCACACATCGGAGCATGTTTGAAGAATAATGGTGTCAATGGATCATTGGTTACCTTCTCTTCGCACTCCGTCTGTGGGCGGCAGCACACGGGGAGGCCCTGCATTTACTGTGCCTTAGACGTCAGGAAGGCTGGTGGTGCATCGCAAAAAAAACCCCCCAGACATCTGAGTTGTGTAAACATTGAACCCTACGATGTGATGACCTCGTAGGCTTTGCACAACTCCGACGATCTCGCACCCACCATTCAAATGAAGACTTATGTTGGCAAGCTCTAAATTTAGCTCTATAGATAATTCAAATCGATGCTTATCATGTGTCTTCTTTGATAGATGCAATGAGCTTTTAAGCCTGTCTAGGGTCCGGATGGCCGGGGGTTGTTGTTCTGGAGATACCAAGAGATGTTATTGCCCTGGCTAGAAGACATTGGTGTTAATATCTTCGCGGAAGAGCGTAGTATCATGTGGCTTTAAAGATAAGATGCGGTTATCCGGGAAGATCAAGCGCTCACTCACTTGTTCTTGTGTGAGGCTGACATCAACACTCATCGACACTCATCGATGCTTACCGACTCTCATCGATACCAGCCACTCTCATCGATACTCAGCGACTCGCAACGATACTCAGCGAGTCTCAGTGACACGTGAATGTTGACTCGCACAAGGCTGCCAATAGCACAATATTTCTCTGAAGAGTTGATCTATCTAATCTATAAGCTTAAAATTCCAATCCTGAATACATGAAAGACTACGATAAACAAAACTAATAAAACAAGGAATCTATTTAGACACTACAAGTAATCGCCCCACCGTCTTATCTATTACTTTTGTGAACACCCCCGGCCATTGAACCCCCGCGAAGTCTCCTCGATATCTGTTTCTCACAATTGTCGCCCTTCGGATCCCCGCCAATGCGTACCTCTACGCCTTTCATAGACTCACGCTCCGACGCTTCTAAGCGTGTTTTCTTAAATTTGGGAACGTCCAAATTTTCATCATCCGGAGCACTAGGCTTGAGAGACTTGCTCCCGCATGTTAGACGCCCTAGTAGGTCAGAAGACATTGGTGTATTCAGTCGGCACAAAGATTTGACAGCGACCAGGGTACGAGGCATGGCGGATTCAACAGTGTCGCCTACAGCGAGTGAGGGCATCTGGGGGCTGTCCTGAACCTTACGCCTGGTGTCCCCGATATCAGAAGATGAGCCGGATGATCCTGGAAGGGAAACACTTAGGGCGTCTCGATCTTGGTGATTCCCTGATCGATTCCCGTTCCCGTAATCAAATCTGGGTGGTATATATGAAGCCCGGTAATGCATGTTCCCCATATGTCCTGCTGCGGAATCGGCCTAATCAGCGATGGCATCCTCATGGAGATATTGGTGTGCCCTTAACGATGGTGTCACCGTTCGTGTATCGCCCTTGTCGCGGTAATAATAGATCATGAGATCGAGTGGGTCATTGAGAACTGGATTTGACAGGAGCCAGACTTTTACTGATTCATCGCTATCGTTGAAAATATAATCAATGCAAGATACCTGTTGAGAAGGAACCCTGCAGAGCCTTCGGCGGCCTTCTCCATTGGCACCAAGTATATAGCGAATTCGGTCCTTTGGTAGATTTCTCGAAATCATAGCTGAGAGCCCCTACATGTCATAGGAATCTAATTCATCGAACTGGACTCCAGTTATATGGGGGGGACGCCAATGCAGCACGTTAGGGTCAGGCCTAAAATTTAAGTTTGCCCTTCGTTCTGGTGTCCGACCCTGGCCGCATCTGGAAGGCCTGTGTTACAGAGTAGCTAACACGGTAGGATTTCGGGCTAACTAGGCCGAGGATATTCGCGACAGAGGAATATAGGTCAGGAAGGCTCAAGAAGAATTGTACGATAAAGTAATAGAAGAATATCGTAATAACTTGAACTTATAATATTGTTAAGGTCTCTTCTCTGTCGCTTGATGCTGTTCCCAACCATTGGGGAGAGCCCTACTATTTATACTAATGTTCACGCTACTGGGACTTCTCTGGTAAAGAAGTATCTTTCTAAGAGTTCAGTTTGTCAGAACAAAGTGCGAACACTGTTTGACCCTGAATCTTGTCCAGCTTTACTCTGAGAATCTCCCGACTGCTATTTCTTTTGAGGGTGTCCCCACTCCACCAGTAGTCAGTCTTCGATCTCTTCGTCCTGATAGACTATAATGGAATATGCAGTCTAAATGGCAACATACCAATAGTATCATGAATATGGAGTGATCAAGTCTGATATTCATCCATCAATGCATAATGCGTATGCCTTACTAAGAGTAGAGAACTGGTTCTCTAATCATCGTTCCAATCAGTTAGCCATATCTTGAAACGTGAACTCTTTGTGGTTTCTGAGTTGTCTCCCAGATGCCTCCGGGAAGTCCCTACTCAGGAAGCTTGGGTTCGGATATATGCTCGCCCCTATGGTGGATATATCCCGTGCATAATTATGCAAGCTATTCCCGCTAGGGTACTAGCCAGGTACAAATAATAGGCACACTACTGGGCCTCCCAAGTAGAACAAGCCAATCTAATAATCATCAGTCAGCAAGTAAATACACAAAAACCCCTAATTGTTATGAAAGAAACTAACCTGTTGGAATACAGTCGGGAGCCGCGTAATTCCCACCCCTAGGAACCACCCTTGGAGTCGAGGCATTACTGCTTACATGGGATGGAGTCGATATCTCTGTCGATGGGTCTGGCGTACGAATCTGATAAATCGCAGGTGCATCTGTTGCGTTTGAGGCATTCTGAGCGTAATACTTTAGAGGAGGAGTATGGACTAATGGATTAGGAAGAGTGTTAGTATCAAGAAGGGCAGGTGCGTTTTGACCCGGAAGAGCGCATTGCACAGGAGGGCCCAGCATGTTTTAACTAGCAGGAGTGTAAATCACAGGATGAGGAGGTACATTTTGCCCCGAAGAGGCGTAATTGCCGCGATGATCAGGTACGTTTTGCACTGGTATACCTTGTGTCGGAAGGAGGTAATTCCCATCATGAGCGGGTACATTTTGCGCCTAAGGGGGGTAATTCCCGCAATGATAAGGTACGTTTTACTCTGGGACACCTTGCGCTGCTACACCTTGCGCCGACAGGAGGCAATTCCCATGATGAGCAAGTAGGTTTAGCGCTTGAGGGGGGTAAGCCGGTGGGACCATTGGGGGAACTGGACTTGGGTTTGGTACAGTCGTTGCAGGACCCCACTGGTCTAGGGCGTTGGGGGGTAGTAACCGATTGCTCAGCATGATCAGATCATAGAAGACTCTATTCTGGCTCAGTGGTGCGAGGCCTGTACAATGATTCTTCACTGTGGTTCTCAACTTCACCCTACAGTCTGTCACAAGTTGAACTACAGCCTCATCGATCTGGTGCATAACAGCCCTGATATTAGCAGCCGCAGCTGTGACAAGGCTGTCGCAGGCAGGGCGCAGTGTCCGCCTACCAGCGACGATTTGCTGGAAATGGTAGTCAGCAAAAGTACGGATTTTCCTGAGCCCCTTGCAAGCAGCTAATCCTTTACTGCCTGCCGCCATTCGCCATACAAGTGATTGTCGTCGGGTATGCCCATTGATAACTTGTGATCAACAATCTTTCGATAATTGGAGCGTCTTGAACTTATATATCCTCTCAGAGATACCGGCAGCAGGGGATAGGTTTGGCAGGCGGGAGCCTGCAAGTTTCCCGCATTTGGCATACAGACGCACTCTACGTTATTATGTGCCATATCGCTAGACCTTTGGGTGTATAGGTTGCTGCCAGAGTGACAATAGCCTGCCATGTGAATTCGGTAGATGTCGTGGACGTTGTGAGTATGAGTTAGTTCTGGGTATCAATTGGGTGAATTTCGTGGAAGTTGTAAATGTGAGTTGATTCCGGGAATGAATTCATTCGATCATGATCAATGCTGATTATATATACAACTCTCACTTATTTGACACTTTGAATGCCTGTTGATTCTTTTCAAGAATTTGTAGTTCTAAGACAAGTATAGCCAGGGCTTTATTGATTTATGTTTGTGTTAGAAATGAAACATCCCCTCTGAAACATGACCATGGTGAAAGATGAGGTTCGCCGAGTCCGTTTATGAAAGAAACCATAGCTGATACCAGGTGACGTCTGCGTCTAGGGCGCTAAACCGGATTGCCCTCTATTTACAGTTTAACGTTCAAAGCGTGCACGCCTCTTGAACCTATGTTCGATCCATAAGCGTTAGGATCAACACTAAGCACTCCTGTGATGCCTAGCAAACGTCCATTCTGGCGACAAAAATACACCCAAACAGTAGCATATGAGAACCCTTTGGGAACAACCCACGCCAATGTAAACATTATCCTCGCCTCTACTAGTATATGATATCCATCATCGGCCAGCCATGTTCTTGACACGCAAACTGACCTCGTATCGCAACGTCCGGATTCCGACTTTGAATCCAATCCCGTGCCAACTGGACGGAAGCATGACGTATTGAGTGGTGATGTTCTGTACGAGTCTGATACTGAGATGCTTAACAATACTGCGTCTTTTTCCGGCAGCCAACAAAGACATTTTCCAGGCACTGGAGAAGCAATTGGGGATGTGAACGGGTTCGAGCAAGAAATCAGTAACCTGTGCGACGACCCATGAGCACCATTCCCAAGTGGGCAAGCGTTCAGACTGGCCTCTTGACTCCTTGAGAGTAAAGTACCGAGTTCACAAATCAACGAATACTTTGCGAGTAGCCGAGGCAATTCTGAGTCTGTTGGCTATGACTCTATGCACACAGTGGAGAAGCACCTCCAGCAATTGGATCCGTACAATGGATATCTACAATGGTTTGCAGGACAGGTAGAGGACCCAAAGAGTACTTTATCATTCTTCTATCGCAACGGCCTAGATTGTGTCCGATATCTCCTTCTCCAGATAGTCTACGGAAATGACTTTGTTTGCGCGCCACAGCGTCAATATGATCATACAGGACAACGGGTATATGCAGAGATGCATACAACAGACTGGTAGTGGGACATTCAAGTAGAGTTTCTAGATCTCTTTCCTGGGAGCGCTGACGAACTGATTATAGGAGACACTTCCCTCTGGCGCAACCGTTATTCCAGTTATTGGGATGTCACATCAGACGCATCTGAGTAACCTTTCGGGTAACAAGAAGGCATGGCCGGTCTATTTAACTATTGGAAATCTTCCAGCAACGCGGCGTAATAGATTGGGATCAATTGCAGTTCTCCTCCTTGCGCTATTGCCGGTTCCCCCCAAATTTACAAACTCCTCCACGGACCAGTCGCAGAGGCAAATTAAGGCTGACACAGGGCAAGGCATCTTCGAATACCTGTTTGAGCCCTTGCAGAATGCGGCGCTGTAGGGCGTCAATATTGACTGTGCCGACGGGAAAGTGCGGAGATGCTTTCCAATATTGTCCACGTGGATTGCTGACTATATGGAAAACGTTGCCCTTCACGGAATAAAATCGAATTTTTGTCCTAAAGGTGAGGTTCGTCCAGGAGAATTAGAAACTGACGCCAACAGCCACCAGGCCTAAGATTATGCAAGAAATGAACATTGAGAGTGTGAATCTGCCATTGTTGACTCCCGCATCATGTTTGAAACTCTTGGTATCAATCTTGAGAAAAACGTGTTTCACGGGCTTCACCGGGCTTTGGCGCCTGGTATGCACCAGCCAGATTTGCTTCATACAGTTGATCTTGGGTTATTCAAGCAGCTGATGGACTGGCTCTTGGGCTTTCTCAAGAAACACGCCTGGCTCCAGGCTTTTGACGACACCGGGAAGGCGCTACCAGCATACCCGGGGTTTTTTGTGCCCAAAAAGGCCTATCGTGAGGTCACGCAGTGGCTAGGAAAAGTGATGAGGAACCTTGGTCGGTGTCTTTTGACGATTCTCGCCGTAGCACTGCGCCAGCCCGACAGCCGCCAAGTAATACCTTTCAAACAGGCTCTAGATGGTGTCCTGGTTACGGAGGTACTTAAGAACAAAAGTCCAACAACGAAAATGCGTCCATGGCAACCAACGCGAAACCAACGCGATAACCAAATGCCAAGCCGGCAGCGATAAATTTGTTTATACGGTGAACCACATCTTCGCTTACAGTGCTAGAAGTGATTGTTTTGTTTGTGCAGTAATCTACATTATTGCTTCTGCCATGGAGCCAATGCTGTAACTACTGTGCTAGTGCTGGTGGTGATTACGTTAAGATTATTCGTACTTATCTCTTGTGTCTTGTAGTCCGGAGAGGGTGGTCCGTGGTCATACTCTCTTGAGTTGTGTATATATAGCCAGCTAGTTAGTACTGAGAGAAGGAGGGTGGCAATAGAGGAGAGTCTTTTCGCTTTCCTAGAACTTCCCGCCCCAGCACTGGTTCTCTCACACTACCTATAAATCTGGACGGCCAGGCTAGGCTAGGACTGCCGGGCCCTACACTCTAGGCCTTTCTTAGTATGGTGAGGCATAGGTGATAGCGACTGCTAAGGGGGGTGCCAGGAGATATGGAAGGAGGGCCGGGATTTTGCGGGGGACTATAGGAGGTGTCAACAGACACTAGAGTGTAGGCAAGGACTGTAGGGTGTAGGCAAGGACCGTAGGGTGTAGGAAAGGATGGCGGGGCGATATAGACAGCTGGTTTTAGGAATGACTGTCGTGCACATGAGGATAAATACTCGAGTACGAGTAATGAGAGGGACTACATGTGACGGCAAAGGGTGCGTAAGGACAGCCGGGGTTTCCCGAAGACGGCTGGGGACGGCAGATCAACTCTGAGTGATATATGGTGATGAAATGCTGCCGACACAGTAAACAATATTCCCTGAGTCTTCTGTCTCTTTGACATTCTTCTCTACGCCTTTGAAGATTACTGTATCCTGGCTGGGCATTCGGGTTCCTGTAGTGGGTTTCCTACATATCGCGCGGGTACTTTCCAGATATACTGTAGGATAGGCAGGGTGGGCTGGCGTACACCAAGATTGTTCTACTGTTAGGTGTTGGAAAGCCTGGACGGGTGTCGACTCCTTACTTTTATCCGCTGAATAAAGTTATTGAATAAGCCTTTGCATTAACTCTTGTTGTGATGACGCACAGATGCAACCGAGGTCGACTCACAGGCCAATGAAGGTGATTTTCCAGATGAGTAACAAGGAAACACAATTGACTCTCCCGGATCCGGATATCAACATCCACTATCAGGACTTTCGGAGTGCAATAAGAGTGCTCTTCCTAGTGTACCGTTGGAGGGGAAGGGACGAATATTCAAATGATTGAAGATATGGTTGTAGCCTTGCAGATTCATGCCGGTGGTTTTTGAGTTCTGTTTCGGCAAAGGATTTTCAAGTTATCTATTTTATTTCCTAGGGATGTATTATTCTTTATTTGTTTACGCACATCACAAGATTTGCCAAATTGTAACAGGTTTATTCCTCTCTAACGAAAATACAATAGGACCGGCGATAGGCCTGCTAGCACTGGTGCTAAGGGAGGCTTCAAGGGACCGGTAGCCAGAAGGATAATAGTTGAAGGACAAATTTGGACTCAGGGACTCAGGGATTCAGGGATTGCCGTTCAACCAAGTGTATTCTTAGACTGAAGGTCTGTTGAAGTCTGCTGTCTCCTGCTAGCCAGGAGACTGGGTAAGGTACAAAACCCAAGAGCGATAGCCTGCCTGCAATCACGATCATTACCAGCAGCTGCGGACATACCGGAATCCTGTGATCCTGCAAGACCAAAGAAAGAAACATAGCTTAGGCTCCACCAGTGCTACATGACCATTCCATACCCGGAATCCTAAATATAAACTTCCAGCAAAGCAAATTAAACATAGCAATACGATAGCATAGCCTATCTGACTCAGAAACCATAGCGGAGGTGAAATCAAATCAAATAAACTAAATATAAATCAACTAAACATGGGAGATCCTGCACTGCCGGCTCCTGTGTACTGTTACCGGAACATGTATACATGTTACACAAATCATAACGTATTAGGGGGATGAAATCATAAACATCAGGTTTGTGAGTATATGAGATGAAAGAAATGTAACAGAAAAACTCCATAGGGCCCAGTAGGGCGTCCGGTAGGTCGGTTTGGTCCTACCTCCAAGACGGACGGACTGGACTGTTCGGAACACTGAAGCCGACTACCACTGGAGGGGAAGCTTATAATCTAAGAAGGACAGGGCCTGCTCATTTTTGTTCACCATATGAGCTATACTATCACTGCTACTGCAGGAAGTGAAAATATGGTTAACCGTACAAACACATTCATGGCTTCCAGCTTGGCATTTGGTTGTCATGTTGGTTGCCATAGACGCATTTTCTTGTTGGACTTTAGTTCTTAAGTACCACCGTACTGGTACTGGTCGACTTCAATATGATGGAGCAATACCGAAGCCACACCCCCAAGACGTTAGCCTGTATGGAGGAATATCTCGACCGGTTTCACAGGATGAAAGATATCTTCTTGAAGGTTCAAGTTTCTAAACGAACACGGGCCAAGGTTCACAAGCAGCGAAATGAGCTACAACAAGAGCGAGCCCAAAGCAACATGCGAGTGGCACAGTCCAAGCGGCGCGGGCCCCTTGAACAGGGTCGGGATGAGGAGAACGATCTCCATTTGGACATGTTCCATTTGGAATCCCATTTCAACTTTCTTAAGATGCATCTTCTAGGTCACTTCTCTGATCATATACGCCAGTTTGGCAATATCCCAATGTATTCCACTGATATCGTGGAGCTCGCGCATAAGGAACCCATTAAGGATGGATGGGGATGCTCGAATAAGCACGATGTCGAGCAACAAATTCTTCACAGCAATGGTGGTCAGCATGCAATCTAAATGAGACTTTTAAACCTGAATTCACTCCGACGTCGCGGAGCCAATCTCAGTGAAGACATTCAGGGATATTTAGATAAAACAACAAGTACGGTATCCACAGCGGCTCTTGATGGAACCATTTTCAAAGGTCGTCCTGACGCCGTGTCCGACGTCCTTGATTTTTGCAAGGTGTTAGGAATCTCTCTTGACCGGATTGGTTGGGAACTGATTCGATACAGCAGAGACTACCTGCCCACTGAACGCCGCCTTCCTGAAGAACCAGCAATACGCCAACTACTTCCTGTTGAACTTCTGACGTAAGTCGAATTCCCGATTTTGGCATTCCAGGAAACTCATGTTTACGATATCCATTGGCCACGATGTACAGGAACTCAGCAATTTCCGAATCAAGAGGGTCGAAATGATTGAGTTTGGGTACAGGCTGGAAGCGAGAAGATGTATAGTGTGCTACGGGGTCATCTCCCGGTAAAGCTCGTGGCGCTCTTTAAAATCAAGGACTGCAGCCAAGACACTGTGCTGCGGTAGACAGGCGTTCAGATGTTCAGTTCTGTAAACTCAGGCCGGCCCTCTGATATACCCAGGCTTGTTGCGGTTCAGCTGAGAGAAGATGCAGGAGAGTTTACCTTGGTTGACAAAGGGACAATTCTCAGCCTGGCTCATCTCTTTCCAGAGGTAGACCGGCGCTGGCTCGTCAACAGCCATATCGACCTGAGGATGCTTAACGAGATTTATTAGTTATCCAAACGGGAGTATGATGGATATATGCGAATGCGTGTATCGGGTGCCATTTTTGTTTTTATATGATATATTCGTTGTTTTAAGGTACAAGAAATCGCATGGAGCGCTAGCTATGGCGAAAACAAAACCCCAAAATCCAAAACATACTAACAAAGGAAAAGTCCGGAGCAAGTCACTTCAGCTGGGGTCCGTACCGGTCCCAGGCCCACATATGTGCGCGAAATTAAAACAAGTAAACTAAAGGAAACCCTCCTTACACCAGCGGATCGCATGAAAGCTAAAACAATAACCAACAAAGTAAACCTAGCCTTCCTGAGACAACATAAAGTAACCAAAGGAAACTACATTAGATGACTGGGAGAAAACTGAATCAGCGGAGGAGTTTGGGCACCAGAACATGCCCGGAGGGAAGGCCGTAGTCGTAGACTTGATGAATCAGGCGAGGGCGACCAGTAGGGCGGCCGAGGACCTGACAGCGGTATCAGGGCCAATGTCAGTAACCCCCTGAAGGTGGTGGGTCCTGGCAGGCTCCTTGGCCGAACAGTGGAGAATGGCGTGCGCGAAGTGCTCAGGGGCTTCGCCGCAGCGGGGACAGGTGGGTAGGGTGTTATCGTCCCAAGACGGGTGGGCACGCAGGTAGCTTTTCCCAGATCTCATCTGGTGAAGGCGGCTGGCGGAAAACTTGCTCAGGCCGATGAAGGGATGAGGCTTGAGGGAGGGGCGGTAAGGGTACCTGGCCGGATCCGGCGAGGCATCTTTCCATTCTTTCATGAGGAGGCTCATACACTGGAGCTTAAGCTGGGGATAAGAGCAGCCGGCAGGCGGGTCATGGTATTGTTCACAGAGAAGGTGTTGCGAGATAACCCAGAGGGGCTCACGGCCATCCTGGCCAAGGATGAAGAGAATCCAGTGGGGGAGGGCGTCCAGGGGGAGGTGGGCCCTGTTCTTGGAGGGGGGTCTAGGTTGTAGCCACAGGAGTGGCAGGCAACTCCCTGCGTTTTTGGCGGAGAGGGCCCTATGGTCCGGGGTGTGGCGGTGCAGCGATAGCGTCTGTACGGAGAGGGGTAGCCGTGCTGCTGCTGGGTTGATTTCGGGGGGGGAGCAGAGTATCCGGAGGTTCGCCAGGCAGCCCTTGTATGCGAGTAGGAGCTCTAGCGCGGGGAGGCAGGCCTCGACGGCTAAGATGTCGATGGGGGTGCACCTGAAGCAGTTGGTGGTCCATCTCTGGACCTTATGCGAGAAGACCGAGAGTTTCCGAGTCATGTGGGCTGTGGGGGTGATGGTATCCGTGCTGTAGCTGAGGATGGAGAAGATGAGGGAGGAGGCCAAGCGATGGCACAGGAAGGTGGAGATGCCCATCCCAGGAGGGGAGAGTCTCTTGACGGCCACGAAGGCCGCTTGAGCCTTGGCTAGTCTCTTGACGAAGTGGCGGGTGGTGGAGAGCGAGGGGGTGAACCAATAGCCTAGCCATCGGACCTCTTTCATGGGCGTGAAGAGCGACCCATCTAGGTGAATCGGAGCGCTGGAGATCGGGCCTCTGTCCCTGTTCGTACGCCAGTGGATGAGCTCTGTCTTGGGGATGGAGAAACTGACACCAAGCAGGGCCCCTTTGGCCTTTAACCCGACGTACTGTTTCTGCAGGATCTGGATGTTCCGTCGGTACGACGTGGAGGACGCTGTCAGACCGAAGTCGTCGATGTAGGAGAGACATAGGCTGTGTGGAATGCCACAGTGGAGGCGGGACACGTATATGACGAACAGTAGCAGAGAGATGGGAGACCCCTGAGGGGTTCCAACCGACACGGGGGCGAACACCTTGGGCTACCCTTGATAGACGAGCAGGCACGTCCTGCCAGACAGGAAAGACTTGGTCCAGGACACAAGGTACGGGTTGACTCTTTTGGCCCTTAGCATGCCGCAGAAGGTGGCGGGGTTGATGTTGTCGAAGCGCCCCTTTATGTGCAGGAAAAGCGTAGAAACTTTCCTCCCAGCCATCTGAAGGGTCTTGACCTCGTGTATGAGGGTGGTGGTTGTGTCCGAGGCCGAGAGGCCAGCCGGCGAGCCGCACTGATGGGGGTTGATGAGGCTAGTAACCCGGGCCACGCAGGACAGTCTCTAGTTCATTATCCTTTCGAGCATTTTTGAGCAGGTTTGAAGGAGGACTATGACGCGGAAGGAGGAGGCTGAATCGTACGAGGACTTTCCAGGCTTGTCGAGCACGATGCCGTCGGCCCTTTTGGGTATCGGGTGCCATGGCAAGTGCTATATATAGTGTATACTAGTATGAAGAAAATATATAATTAATACCTGAGTTAAACGTGCCAGTGATGACTACTCTCGAGAGACGCCACAGGACATTGGCGAGTGCAAGGCTGGCACAGGGTTCACACCAGGAGACAAGGGGTAGGAGTATGATAATCCTGATGGCTTCCGGAAAGAGCTGGCGAATTGAAAGCATCAGGAGGCTGCGATATTGAGAACTGGGGGAAGTCAAGTCCCAATGCAAGGGATGGTTGCTGCGCAACTCAGGACGCAATAGTGGCATGCGGGCGTTGGGAACGGAGTCAGGACGCAGGGGAAGCGTAGGGATGCTGAAACTGAACTCAGGATACACGGGAGGCAAGGGCCGCAGCAACAACGTCCCTGGCCTCAGGACCCAGTCAGGGCGCATCTGGTGCATGTGTTTTTTTTGCTAAGGTGTCCTGCTACGGAATCGACCCAATCGGCGACGTCATCCTCATGGCAATATTGCTCTGCCCTTAAGGATGGTCTCGCTGGTCATGTGTGATACTTGTTGCGGTAACAATTGATCATGAGATAGCGTAGGTAATCGAGAACTGGATTCGACAGGCGCCAGGCTCTTAGCGTTTCATTGCTATGGATGAAAACATAATCAATGCAAGATAACAGTTCGAAAGGAACCCTGCCGAGCCTTCAGCAGCCTTCTCCAGTGGCACCAAGTATATACCGAATTCTGTTGTTTGGTACATTTCTCGAAATCATAGCTGACGGCCCCCCGATGTCATAGGAATCTAATTCGGCGAACTGGACTCCATTTACATGAGGGGGATGCCAATGCAGCATTTATAGTCAAGACCAAAATTTAATTTCACCCTCCTTTCTGGTGCCTGACCCAGGCCGCGTCTGGAAGGACAAGACTACACAATATGCACACAACGGGGCCTCCCAAGTAGAACACTCCAACCTAATAATCATCAGTTAGCAAGTAAAAACACAAAAGGTCCTAATAACGTATCGCACTGGGTAACCGCCCACGACCGGAAAACCGCCCACAGGTGACACCCATGGAAAACCAAGTTTCCCTTTGATTAACTCTGTTGATACTTGAGATACAACCTTGAAAATTAATCAACGAGTACTTTTGAGTATGGAGAATTTAAATATGTAATTAATATTTGACAATAAGAAACTGGGCTCCTAGAAAAGTCATTTTAAGACCAATTACACATAATAAACTACTCAATACTCTAAGTGTAACGTTTCCTTATCGGTTCCCAGTATACTGAGAACCTTTAAGAAACCATCCCAAGTTGTGCACTTGAAATCCTAGCCAAAGGGTGGCCTAGGTAGATTGATCAAGCACAGGCTCTGAACGGTTGTTAGATAAAACCTGTTACTATATCACTAAGATCTCGAAGTGTTTGGGGGCTTCTCACAATCGTGGCGAACTGAAAAGGTAACTATCCAACGAAGTATATTGAAAACTCTGTTTGTCGAAGTCAGCACTTTCTGAGTCCGAAAGATAGGGCCATTAAATACATGGCTGGATTTTCCTAAAGCCTGACTCCTACGAGCACAGCTCGTATTCTAAAACAACTATGGTATGAAAACAATACCATCAAACAATACATAACACATTCAATGTATCAAATGATCCCTTGAAACAAAACATCAAACAACCGGAGTATCAAATGATACTTCCGAAACAGAATCAGAGAGTGGCACAACCTCGTATCCCGAAACCAAACATAAAACAAACCAAGTATCAAACGATATCTCTTACATACGTAACAAGGCTACAGCCACAAGGCTCGTATCCCGAAACCAAACTAATCCTAAGGAAATCCATCAGTAACCATAGTACCAGTACCGGTTACACTAAGTAGGATAAAAGTAAAACAGCTACAAAGCCTATTTCGGTAAGCCTATGGAAAAATTGCCTAAGGCTTTTAGGTTCTGAGTCAGGTGTTTTTTTAATCAAATTCATGACTATCTTTCAGTGTTACAGTAACTAATAAGCTGCTAAAAGCTTTAAACAAGTTCAAGGCTCTTCCCAGTAAGATATCTTGTTATTAAGTAAACCAATAACTCTATTTTATTTTAATATACTTTATTATTATTATTTTAGTTTCTACATAAAGTTTAATGCTAAACATAGATGTTTTTAACATTTAATGCCTTAGTGTTTATCGAAAATAGAAATTTGCATGTTAGTAGCTAAACTCTGAGCAATGTTTGCAGATATAGCTGCCAAACAGCCTAAAATATCTTTTTATAGTATTCATAGTTCTAGTAAAATATAATATGTCATTTGTAAGATATTATTAGAGCTATTTACTTGATTTACTACATATTTAAAACTAATATCTCTTATCTATCAATACTACTCAGCGTACCAGAGATTATAGTAGGGTTTAAGGTTTCGATATTCTTGAATTACTACTCAAATCTGAGTAGTGATTGTGGAAACTATACAATATAGCTTAAAACGTATGTTTAAGCTGTTATTTAGTTGTTCAATATATTATAAACTAATTATTGTACATCTACTAGTAATGAATCATCTTTATACTAGATATGTTTACATATTTATATAAATTATGTTTAATAAATCAAGCATTATAATCTATATTAGAAATATATAGAGTACATAATTTGAAAATATCAGATTATTTGAACAAATTTTGGGAATTTTCTTATACATGCGAACTGAGTTTTGAAGATTAGCACAATATAGGAAAATTACATGAAGTTACTCAAATCTGCGAGACTAGCACATAAAATCTTATGCTTACCTAATGCTAGCCAGCTAATTGAATATATTTTACACCTATTAGGTACTTAGTTTCTAAGTGCTTACATAATTTAACTCTTATTATATAACTATTTACTTCTTATAAAAATTAAGGTATAGAAAATGGAGATTCCCTCTATTTAACCTAAAACCAGGTGACTATGTTTGAATAATAAGTGCAAAGCAACTGGTAAGGAATTGGATTAATCAGTCAACTCAATAAGCAGAAATCATAGTATCAAGTTGATTGAATTTGTGTACTGTTTTCTACTTGCTATTAGTTATTATAAGTATGAAAACTAGCTATAAATTAATGTAAAAATTTTATAACTTAGATCAAGTAAGACTTATACAATCTCTCTATTTATCAAAAAGGATAGTTTTTGTAAATTTTTCACTTTTATACTACTTAGAGCAATTAGTGAGTTATTTTAGATAATTAGTCTTAAAATGATTATACAAGACAGCCAATTTGGATCATTAAATAATAATTACATATTCAAACTCTCCATACAAGAAAGTAGTTGGTGACTAATTTTCAAGGTTGTATCTCAATTATTAACACAGTTAATCAAAGGTAAATTTGGTTTTCCATGGTTGCCACATGTGGGCGGTTTCCCGGTCATAGGCGGGATCCTGTGTGATATGTTAGTTATGAAAAATACTAACCTGTTGGCATAGGGTCATGAGCCGCGTAATTCCCACCACTAGGAAGCAACCTTGTAGTCGGGGCATTGCTCCTTACCAGAGACGGAGTCTATGGTCTGTTGATTGGTCTGGCGTGCGTATCTGATAAATCGCAGGTGCATTTGGTGCGTTTGCGGTGTTCTGAGCGTAATAGTTTAGAGGAGGATCATGCGCTAATGGATTAGCATGAGCGTTATCGGCGGGAAAGGCAGGTGCATTTTGAGCCTGATCAGCGTAATTCCCAGGAAAGCCCAGTATGTTTTGACTAGCAGAAGGGTAAATCGCAGGAGGTGGAGGTACGTTTTGCCCAAGAGGGCGGTAATTCCCGTGATAATCAGGTACCTTTTGCACTGGCACACCTTGCACCGAAGGGACGTAATTCCCATAATGAGCAGGTACGTTTTGCTCTGGAGGGGGGTAATTCTGGTGATGATCAGGTACGTTTTGCGCCGGGACACCTTGCCCCAGGACACCTTGCGCCGGAGGGACCTAATTAAAGTGTTTGGTACACCTTGCACCAGTACACCTGGAGCTGGAGGGAGGTAATTCCCATGATGAGGAGGTACGTTTTGCGCCTGAGGGGGGTAAGCCGGGGGAACGTTTTGGGAAACTGGACCTAGGTTTGGTACAGTCATTGCAGGACCCCACTGGTCAGGGGTGTTGGGGGATAGTAATCGATCGCGCAGCATCATCTGATCATACAAGGTTCCATGCTTGCCCAGTGGTGCCAGACCTGTAGAACGATTCTTCACCGTGGTTCTCAACTTCACCCCACAGTCCTTAACAAGTTGAACAACAGGCTCATCAATCTGACGCATACGAGCCCTGTTATTGGTAGCCACGGCTGTGACAAGGCTGTCGCAGGCAGGGCGCAGTGTCCGCATATCACCGACGATTTGCTGGAAATGCTGGTCAGGGAATGTAAGGATTTTCCGAATGCCCCTTGCAAGCATCTGATTCTTTACCGCCTCCTGCCATTCGCCATACAAGTGATTGTTGTTGGGTATGCCTATTGATATCTTGTGATCGCTATTATTTCGATAATTGGTGTATCTTGTACTTATATATCCTCTCAGAGCTACCGGCGGAAGATGATAGGTTTGGCCCCCCCGAGACTGGAGATTTCCCGCATTTGGCATATATAGTGTTCGTTACGGGGTCTCCGGGGCCCGGAACCCGGCGGCCCCCGCCTCAATTCCACGCCAGGCCCCGGTCAATGGCTTGGGGTGCGGCACTTCTTTTTTCAACCCCTGCCCCTGCCCCCGTCCAGGCCCCCGCCCCGTTCAATGCCCCAAACAGCCCCCCATCAATGAACTTTCTCCGCCCAGGGCCCTGCTTTTTCCTATATTCCCCTCTCGAACATTGCTCTTTTGATACATGATTGAGTAATTGTATGAGTATATACACGTCCCTGGCATGAATGGACCGAACACCGCCCGGGTTACGGGAGCTGAAAGCCCTTTTCCAAGAAGCCCCCTGGTGTTCGGTCCATTCATGCCCGGGACGTGTACCAAAAACCAGATACTTCAAAGTATATACAGGCATTTATTTGCATGGAATGATTCATACAATATAAACCGGAATAATTCACAACACCGATTGGACGTCCGAGTTGCCTAGCCTAGTAACGTATATTGTCTCAGCAGGCCATAAGCCTAATTCATAAGCCCAATTCATACACTCTATTCACCGGTTCAAATCATATTCCCAATTCATAAGCCTTATTCATCCGCTGGTGCCATATGCCCAAATCATACACCCAAGCCATACGCTCAAATCAAACCCCCAAATCATACGCCCAAGCCATACGCTCAAATCATACGCCCAAACCATACACTCAAACCATACGCCCAAATCATACACTCACATCATACGCCCAAACCATACACGCAAACCATACGCCCAAATCATACGCTCAAATCATACGCCCAAGCCATACGCCCAAACCATACGCCTAAGCCATACGCCCAAACCATACGCCCAAGCCATAAGCCCAAGCCATACGCTCAAATCATAACCACAGTCGTGCTATGGAGTTACTGTGTTCAGAGTTCATATAGTGAAATGGTAAGGTTAAAGAAAGAATGTATTTATAATAATAAGAGTTCTATAAAAGGTAATTATGCTAAGTTCGATGTGACTCGGAGGTTTGAGTTATTCGTATGATTTGTGTAACAGTGAGAAAAGACTGCCCCGTCCCCCCCACCACATGGGGACAACACCATGGAGTAATAGAAAACAAGAAGAATGAAAGTCATAATAGTTGAAAAAAGAGGTGAATTAAGAGAAAGAAAAAGACAATTCCCAAATATACTTATGTGGTAGCGCTCCCACCAGCACCAGCTCCTGCCCTCCCACCACCACCCCCGAAGCGCGTCGGCATCCTACCGCTACCACCGCTCCAACCACTCCCACCAGGGCCCGCAGAGCGCCTACGAGCCGCACTCCAACCACTCCAACCCCTACTACGAGTCGGCTGAACTGGCGTCCGCAGAGTACGACTACTAACCTCAGCCCTAGACAGCCCTGTTCCAGCGGGGTGTGCAGGTGTGCCTCCGACGGCCCCAGTTACCACCCTACTACTACTGCCACCACCCCCCCCAGTACCCACATGCCCGGTATCATGGTCTCCCTGGGCACCTCTCGCATCACCTTTCTCGCTACCACTTCCATCTCCCATACCAGAACCCACACCCCCAACCAAATTTCCTTGTCTAACAACTCCCCCAGCACCCCCCGTAGTACCACTACCACCAGTCCGGCTAGTGCTCCCACTGCCACCATACAAGCGACGGCGTACAGGTGGACGAGGGTTATCGCTGTCGTCACTGTCGCTGTCACTACCGTCATTGGCAGGGGGTGAGTGATGGGAAGAAGCTCCCTGGCGACGGGGAGGGGCACCATACCGAGGAGGTGCACCCCCAGGAGGAGGAGGAGGGGGAGCGCGCCCGGGAGGAGGAACACCCGCAGGACGAGGAGCACCACCGGGACGAGGAGCACCACCGGGACGAGGAGCACCACCGGGACGAGGAGCACTACCGGGACGAGGAGCACTACTGGGAGGAGGGGGAGGAGGAGGTGCACCACCGGGAGGAGGAGGAGGAGGAGGAGGAGGTGCACCCCCGGGAGCACCGCCGTCCTCATTTAGATGACGTCTCATCTCTTCCCGAGTGGCACCATCTGGCTGGCCAGCCATAATGTTCATGACATCCTCAACTAATCTCAGGTCCTGGACCATGAGGGTAACGCGACCAGCGTGTGCCGCACCCAGGGCTCCAGCTATGAACAAAGAATTAGTAAATCAGATAATTATACTAGGAGAGGAA
>Ga0307517_10001437_pt1 | contig 40063 bp, 37 predicted proteins | sample 23_EM_MG_FD_194515 | JGI IMG/M metagenome (GOLD analysis project Ga0307517, IMG submission 194515) | Populus trichocarpa ectomycorrhiza microbial communities from riparian zone in the Pacific Northwest, United States - 23_EM | ecosystem: Host-associated > Plants > Roots > Unclassified | place...
CTTCCCCCGCTCGACCTCCTCCTCGCATACAAACGCCGACTGGCCAACCTCAGGGTGATGTGTTCCCCGCCGGAGATAAACCCAGCGTCGGCCAGGCTCCCAGCCTCCCTCCAGACACCCTCGCTAAATCGCCACGCCCCTGACCACAGGGCCCTCTCCCGCAAGAATGCGGGCAGCCGACTACCGCTACCTTGGCTTCAGCCGAGACCCCCCTCGAAGAACAGGGCCCACCTCCCCCTGGACGCCCTCCCCCACTCGATGCTGTTCCTCCTTGGCCCTGACGGTCACGCCCCCCTTCCGGTCACCTCCCAGCATCTGCTAGGCGAGACGTACCCCACTCCCCCCCCGGGCCGCACATACCCGCAGCTCAAGCTCCTCTGCAGGAAACTCCTTATGGAGGAGTGGGAACTGGCCTCGCCGGACCCGGAGAGATACGCGTATCGCCCCTCACTTAAACCCCACCCGTTCCTGGGCCTCCCCAAGTTTGACGCAGGACGCCTTCACCAGATGAGGTCTGGAAAGAGCTACCTCCGCGCCCACCCGTCCTGGGACGATGATGGCCCCACCACCTGCCCTAGTTGCTCCGAGGCCCCTGAGACCTTTGCGCACGCCATCCTCCGCTGCCCAGCAAAGGCACCTGCCAGGACCCGCCACCTTCAGGGGGTCTCTGAGCTCGGTCCCGATGCCCCCGTCTGGTCCTCAGCTGCCCTCCTGGGCGCGCTCGCACGCTACATAAGGTCTACGGCCACCGCTTTTCCCCCAGGGATGTTCTCCCGCCCATCATCTTCCACTGGCTCAGTTTCTTCCCGCTCGTCGAATGTAGTTTCTTTTGGGTACTTTATGTCTTCTCAGGAAAGCTAGGTTTATAATTTTTATTTTTCATGCAGTCCGCTGGTTAAGGAAGGGTTTTTCTTGCCATACTTGCTTTAATTTCGTGCCCGTATGTGGGCCTGGGACCGGTACGGACCCCAGTTGAAGAGATATGTTCCGGATATTCCTTTTGTTAGTTCGTTTTGGCTTTTGGGTTTTGTTTTCGCCATAGCTAGCGCTCCATGCGATTTCCTGTACCTTAACAACGAATATATGACTTAAAAAAAAAAAAAAAAAAAAAAAAAAATGTCCCCACGCCAAGTGGGTTGAGTATTGTTGAAGTGAACCTCTGGGCTATCGTAGCTTGAGCAAAGATGATACTCAAGTCAATACAAGGCTTCAGTGAAGCTGGGACTCAACTTAGGGTAACGTCAAGACCCAGGGAAAGGCCAGACTCAAGCAGCAGAGTGTTACAAGCAGTAGCGGGACACAGGCAACCGTGAGTAGAAGTAGAAGCAAGATCCAAGAGGAGAGTCGGATGAGATTCAAGAGTATGCGAGACTCAAGCAGAGGCCTGACTTAACAACAGGCGAGACTTGAGCAGCGACGGGCCTTAAGCAGAGAAAGCCTTCCGCCCGAGACGATAGTTGAGCGACTGAGTTCTAGTAGGATATCGGATTAGCAGAGCGAGAATTGTTGAAGTGAATGTAATGGAAGAGGGACAAGCTTAGAGCAAGTTGTAACAGGTTTATTCCTGTCTAACGAGAATCCAATAGGACCGGTGATAGACCTGCTAGCGCTAGTGCTAAGAGAGGCTTCAAGGGACCAGTAGCTAGAAAGATAATAGTTGAAGGACAAATTGAACTCAGGGACTCAGGGATTGCCGTTCAACCAAGTGTATTCTTAGACTAAAGGTCTGTCGAAGTCTGCTGTCTCCTGCTAGCGAGGAGACTGGTTTAAATACAAAACCCAAGAGCGATAGCCTTCCCGCAATCACGATCATTACCAGTAGCTGCGCACACACCGGAATCCTGTAATCCTACAAGACCAAAGAAAGAAACATAGCTCAGCCTCCACCAGTGCTACATGACCATTCCATACCCGGAATCCTAAATATAAACTTCCAGCAAAACAAACTAAATATAGCAACACGGTAGCATAGTCTATCTGACTCAGAGAGAGTGGCGGAGCTGAAATCAAATCAAATAAACCAAATATAAATCAACTAAACATAGGAGATCCTGCACTGGCCGCTCCTGTGTACCCTTACCGGAACATGTACACATGTTACACAAGGGAATGGTGCCAGGCCGGGCTCATAACCGGTTGTAATATTCAAACGGAATTTGAATCAAGAAGTGATGATAGTAAAAGAGTCAATATTATAGATTGCCGTGAACTGCTAATTTCAATGATATGAACAATATAGACAAGCTATATAGTGAGATGACTTGGTTCCACTTCTACCATGTCTCTGTAACAAAAACAAAGGCATTGAAAAAAAAGATATATAAGAACAAAAGAAATAATAATGAAAGTAAAAAGAAGTCTGGACTTGTACCTTGCTTGAGAAGAATACAAAGATGTAGAAGAAGAATTTGAGAGGAGAAATAAAAAATATTTGAGAGGACCAAGAAATCATATAGGAACAGCTGCAAGACAGTACTTGAGCCCCACTTGGTCACACTTGAGGGAATGCCTCACCTATAATTCCGACACAGCATGTTGAACATGTGGGATATGCGATTGCAAGTCCGAATTTGAGGAGGAGTGTAATACAAAACCCAACATCTGGTGCATTAACTTGTTTTGAGACAGATGTGCAAGCATAAAGTACTAGGACAGAAGTTTTAGCGCGATTGCCTGAGTGCAATGTACCTGATTACAACTCCACCATCTCCGCCCAGCACTTTCCCTACCCATGTTACGTTATCCCACTGGGCGCTTGTTAGAGCTTGAGAATGGGCAAAGGATTGCGTTTAGATGTCAAAATTTGTCTTATTCTAGGATTGGGAAACAATTGAACCGCCCTCCCTTTACCCTCAGAAACCTTTTCCTCAGATATCAAAAGAGGGGCACAGCAAAGAACCTTCCTATACCCAGCAGACCTAAACTTCTTCATAATGTTACTCAGCGCCACCTTGCTAGAGAGTCTAAAAAGCCATGCTGCCAAACCTTTACACAATTGTACAACAATATTGCCCCTCAAGTCTCTGTTAATATGGTCCAGCGCTCATTAGCATCCATGAATATCAAGAAGTCCAGAGCTTGGAAGAAAGCCATTCTTAAGAATAAGCATGTTGTCAAGAGGCTAGTTTGGGCACAGGAGCATAAAGAGTAGACAAAGGAGGACTTTGAGGGCATCATTTTCAGTGATGAATTCATGGTGGAAAGGTCAAAAGATCCTTGGGGAGTTTGGGTCTTCAGGATATCAGAGGAAAAGTGGGAAAAAGAATGTATTCATGGGGTATTCAAGTTAAAGAGGGCTAAAATTAAGTTGGTGGCATGGGCCTGTATCTGGGGGAGAAGTAAGCGTCCTTTGATACCAATCTTTGACAAAAGTGTCAATAGATGGATATATATTCGTGTTTTGAAGGATGGTTTGATAGACACTTGGCAAGAGGCGGAGGATACCATAGAAGATCCTGTTTTTCACCAGGGTAATGCAAAAATACATATTCCAGCAGATACTATAGCTTGGTTGGAGGAAAACAGGATACAGGTTATGAAATGGCCCCCTAATTCCCCTGATATCAATCCTATTCAGCACTGTTGGAAGAGGCTTAAGAAAAAGATGAATAGAAGATTTCCTAACATTCATAAGACTAAAGGTGGTCCAGATACTGTTAGGATATGTCTAGCAGTAGCTCTTAATGAGGTTTGGATGAAAGATATTAAGGGGGATTTCTTGGAAAGGTTATGGGAGTCTATGCCTATGAGGGTAGCTGCAATTTTGGATTCAAAGGGATGGTATACCAAATATTGGTTTTTTAAAAAATTCTTTTACTTTTAATCTATCTTGACTATCTATATTTCCTCTCTTTTAAGTTTTAGCTAGTTTGAGCCATTGGTTGTTGTGAGTCGTTAAATATGAATTGCCTGTTCCCCGGTTGTTGAGCGGGGGTGCCAAAACTTCTGTCCACGTACTTTACATACCAGCATCATAATATAAGCTCAGAAGACTCGCTATGTAGCCAAACCCTACATGCATCGACTTTGGGGTATATCAACTGCATGGTTTGCGATTTTAGACAGCGGTGCTCAACGTGGGCTGGAGTATTCCCTCCAGCACAGGCTCAGCTTGGCCTCCAGAAAGTGCTGTGAGGGTTTCTCCTTTGAGGGGATTCGGCTGCTGTAATTTTCTGTTTCTTTTGGAGAATGTTGCATGCCTCAGGTTATCTGTATCCCTACCCGTATCCCAGGTGTCTAGAGGGAGTTTAGGTTGGTAAAGTAAGTGCCTCACTGTGCTTTCCCAACCAAGGTTGTCGCACAGCGTAAAAATTTGGATCGGGGACAATTGAAGAAGGACGTCGCTTAGTGTAGCATACTAGTAGCATCTCCTAGAGGGGTGTTGAGAATATTCCTTTTATTCGCGCCATAACTTAGGGCTGAGTTTGAGGAGTTTTCCCCTCCCATAGTTGCGAAGGTGGATTTTAATGCCCTCGCACATTTATCTCCTCTTCGGGCGCTTGCAGTATTAATATAGTTGCTTTCGCTTCTTCTCTGGGAATTGTATTTTTTCCCTCATCATCTTCGAATATTTCCATTATCTACTATCATACCTGAACGAGTTGAGGCAACGACTTGCGCATCTGATTTTGAGGACATCAAAGGAACCTCTTGGCAAGTGAACGCTTGCAGGGAGGTGAACATGAGGTATAATACTAAGTACGTTATCTAAATGGGTCTATATGAGCTGTTAGGACATTAGTAAGGAAACCGTCAAGGGCGCAAGCTTCATGGGCGTCCAAAGCAATAATTCTGGGAACTTCTCGGGGGCAATCACGGCAACGACAATATATTTGGAAGCAGCATAAACCATAATTATCGTATACAAGTATCTTCGTATGTCCCTGGTATGTAGCCTTTCATTGCCAATGGTCTTTAGAAACTTATGGCTAAGAATTTGTGAGCGACCTTTAAAGAGCTAATCGCGAGGAACAGCAGGGGGGTATCGCCACCGGAAATTGACCTAGACCACCTCCGCGACAAGCACAACCTGCCCGAGGCTGACACTGGAAAATGGATTTTCGAAAGCGTTGAATATAAGAAGTGGTGGGAGAACAGTCAGTCAATCCAATGCCCTTTGGCTTTGCGGTGGTCCTGGAACAGGAAGGACTATGTTAGCCAAGAGTATTTCTGCTGAACTTCTCAAAGGGCCCGATGGCCATCCGGGAGGGGTCAAATTACCTTCCCACTTTGTCTCACTCGAACTCCCTACTGGGGAGATCTCCATTGATGATTCCGAGGCACGAAAACTCAGACTTGCTAAGGTAGCCTGCTACTTATTGTATAGCATTCCGCAGCAGGATGGGAGCCTTTTCGATGGATGCAAGGCTAAACTCGAAACCCAAGGGAATAGATTTTTCACCAACCCAAGTTCTTTATGGAAGGTTTTAAGAAAAGCGATTGAAGACTGCCACACGGATCTCATATTCATTCTCATGGACGGCATAGATGGCTCCAGGCGGCCTTATGTAAGGATTTGATCAAAAGGATTTTGAGGCTTGCGGATATCCCCAAGGTTAAAATATTCCTCTCGAGTTGTCTTGAACTATACGTTTCGAATAATCTTTCTCAACATATGAAAATCAACCTTGATGCGAACGGTTTTGTAAAAGGGGATGTGGAAACCTTTATCAAGCACAGAGTGAAGGAGTTGGGGGAGTGGGACGAAGCGCGGAAGAAGAGAGTAAGGGAAACCCTTTTCGAGAAGGCAGAAGGCACCTTCCCCTGGGCATCGTTGGCGATTGAAGATCTGGATTGCCACTATTGGAGCCCCGATTGTGACACCTTTCTAGAGGAATTTCTGCCAAAGCTGGAGGGAGTATCATACTTTCCTATGATGGATATGATAAGCCACCAGGGCGTGCTGGATCTCATTAACTGACGCACGCGTTGATGGAGATTCCAAATCAAAAGAGTTTTTACTGTTTGCATCTTGGAATCAACAGTCAGCGCACCGAACCTTAATATTTTGGGCCTGACTACTCTAGGTAATATATTTCGCGTATTATTACTTAGCCTGAAAACAATTTTCCCACAGGTGCCAACCTTATGGGCCCTTTAAGTATTATCATATATAGCAAGAACTAGATTTCTAGAATATATAAATTGAGATTATTATATGGAAGGAATAAGTGAAATAATAGCATAATATTATCATAATATTATGGTTGTGTTGACAAGGGGTTGGGGGGGGGGTTTCATGTCCTGAAGGCGGACTCTACTCGAGTAGTGTGCGTCCCCTACTAGGGGAAACTAAGTCGCGCCCTACCATAATAGACCGCTAATGCCCTCTGCCGCTGAGACATTTAGCCCGGTTTAGAATGTTGAACACTACTGTAGCCTATTTGACTAACCGGGAGCTAATCTACGTGACCACTCTTATTTCCATCATGACAATGCTGAGCAGTACGGATTTTGTGGTATTCTGAGCACTACACCATTTCTGGGGCACAAAGTTTTTCTTATCATGAATACCACTAGGGTTCAAAATTTCCAACAGGGCCGGAATGTCTCAGCGGTCGAGGGGATAAGGGAAACCTCGCTACGGTATTGCGAATGAACCCTCTGAGAATATCAACCCATGCTCACATACAAGTGGCCCCCGCTATTTTGAGTAGACGTGGAGTTGTCATACTTGTAGAAAGCCCGAGGAGAATAAAGTTTTTTAAAGAAAAAGAAAAAGAAAAAGAAAAGGCGTTTGCACGGTTACTTTAGGTTAACCGGCGAGATGATCCCTGTCTTGTATTCGGGTACTTGTAGGATCTTGGTGACAAAAGCAATGGACCCCCCAGCAGGGTTTTCCATGAAAAATGGTCATTTTTGAAAGGCGCCTACTTGCCACCATAATATTGGGGAAATCCGGGGATTTTTTAGATAATAGCCTAACATGGGGATTCACATACCACATACTGATCAGGTTACGGGGAACATGCTAGGAATTCTGAATGTCATGGTTCTATTGTGCATTTTATATGGAAAACCCGGCGGGGGTCGATTTCTGTTGTCACCAGGCTGGTACATGGGTAGCAACTGTTAACATGAAAGGACAGGGATGTGTTATGCTTGTTAACTTTAAATAACTGTTCAATCACTTACCGCACCCTGTCTTGAAACCCGTCAAACGAGCGGTTGATTCATGTTTGGTTTCTTTACTATCCTGCATTAGTTTTGTTTCTTCTCGTCTCACCAGCAACATCTGAGGCACTCCTATTACAACTACCAGTAGCCTGTATCATGTGGAGGCAAAGTTTTCCAGTCGCTTTCTTGTCATATCATTTTTACAGGATAAAAGCACGATGTATTTCCTTACTGTTTTATATGATCATCAGTCTTTACTGGTTCACATTCCGCTCTCTCATCTTGTCTCTATAGTCAATCAAATTGCATTCGTTTCCCTCATAGCAAATCAAAACCCTGTACGGAAACTTTTCCCCTGTGACTTGAATGAAAACATCTTTCCTTGGCGCCAGTAATAGGTAGTTTAGTTGTTTGAAAACGTATGGTTCCGGGTACTACGAACGCAAATCGGCACTGGGCTTAATTCAAAGTCCCTTATTAAGGAGCCAATTATTTTCTATGAGCAATCCAGCTGTGGCGCGCAAATCTTTACTTCCTAATTACGAAGAGGAACGCCGAAGTATTACTTGTTGCAGTTAGCCTCATCTCCGGAAATTGTGCCGGCCGGATGGAAACCCAACATTAGGCTAGCTCCTCCTCCTCAAGTCAGTATTTATGGGGCTCCTCATAAATCTCCAGGGAGTGGTGAACTGAAAGCATCCATAGAAGATTGTGAGTGTGGCTATTCGGCTGGCGGGTTTGAAGTTAGCGATATTGTCTGCAGGTTGAGGTATATTTGCAGTGTCTTGAAGCAAGAGACGGGGATTGCTCAATTCAAAGAGTCCGCGATCGATACACCAGTAGGTCGGTCACAAATCACCATGCGTCTTGAGTGCAGGCATTTGGTACCGGGGTTGGGGGTGGGTCTATCTGGGCCTGGTCGGAGGGCTTTGGTGTGTGTAACGCGTTTTTGAGAACAAAACTGACAGATCACTCAAAAGGAAAAATCGGTTTTCCAGGGCTGAGTGCATCTACTCAAAGACTCCCAGTAGTGTATGAGTGTTGAGGGGAATAAGTGAGGCCATGTAGTGGCCTTCACAGGAGGCGGTGTTCAGAAAGAAGAAAGTTTTTTCATGATAACAATTGGGTTTCCGATCAGCGGTAGTGCCATCACATCTTGTTTTTTTAGGCTGCGCGAGGGTACCATCTACCGGTAGAAACTGGCATTGCACAGTGGGCCACTTAGGCTACTAGGGGAGGTAGAAGCTAGTAGTTGGTTAAACGGGGGTGATTGGTAGGCATTCAGGTATGGGGATAAAATTTTACACTTTAGGAAGTTTTCCTGGGGTGGCTTTTGCTCAACTTGATTGAGGTTGTTATGGGATTTACAGCCAAAGCATCAGGATTTAAGATTATGGTTGATTACCGTAAGTCCCCGATGGGGCTTCGACCGCCGGTATTAGTTTTTGGCGAGATAGGGTGTGGGGACAGCTCCCTCCTATGAAAATTGCCTTGGGTTGAGATGGCGCCAAGCATCACATGCTACTGCGCACGACTAGAAGTTAGTGGGGTCATGGAAACTCGCTCGTAGGTAGGGGGAGGTTCGCGAGAGGTTGAGACATACTTCGTCATACCCTGAGGAACGCCTCACCCATAACCTTTGCACTGCAGGTGAGAAGAAGTGGGTATGCACCGGGAGTCCGATTTCAAGGAGAAGTGTGATACAAGACAAAATATCTTGTGAATTAATTTGATTTGAAACAGTTGTGCTAGTCATAATAATATCATAAACTAGGAAAACTCGCTATGCGGCAAAACCCTACCTGCATAGTCTTGGTGGGAGATTAGCTGCATAGTCTGTTATTTCAGAGCAATACTAGATGTGCCCTAGCATATTTTCTCCGGTTAGGGCTCAGCTTAGTCTCCAGGACGCGCTGTGAGGTTTGCTCCTTTGAGGGGGTTCAAATGCTGTAATTTCCTGCTTCTTTTAGATAATGTTGCATGCTTCAAGCCATCTGTATCTTTTCCTGTGTCCCAGATGTAGAGCGGGAGATTCGGGTTTGTAAGGTCACTGCCTCACTGCTTCCCCCGCCAAAGTCGCTGTGCCAGGTAAGGATTTGGATAAAAGATAAGTGCTTTAGGGGGGTCGTACGGTGTAACGTAATGGCAGTCTCTTAGAAGGGAGTTGTGGATATTCTTTTTATTTTCACCCAAACTGGTGGCAAGGTTAGCGGCGCTTTCTCCTCCTGTAGCTAGGAAAGGGAATTCCAGAGCCCTAGCACATTTATCATTTCTTCGGGTACTCACAGTGTTAATATGGTTGCTTCTGCCCCTTCTCTAGGAATTGTATTCCCCCCCCCCCCACCATACTCGAATATTTCCGTTATCTACTACCTAAACGAGCTGAAGCAACAACTCTGACATCCGATTTCAAGGACATCAAAGGAACCTCTGGGTAAGAAAACTCTCGTAGGAAGGTGAACATGAGGTATAACACTCAGTGGGGTTCCTATATGGGTCTAGATCGGCTAATGGGACATTAGTATGGAACCCGTCCAGGGCGAAAATTCCGGGGCCATCCAAAGCAATAGTTCCGGGAACTTCTGGGGAAATAGCGGCAGCTACAACATATATCGAAGCATCACACTCAATGTTAATGGTATGCAAGTTCCTAAAGGTATCCCTGGTATGTAGCTTTTCATTGCCAATCTTCATTTGAAAATTATGGCTAAGAATTTGTGAAGCGACCTTTGAAGAGCTGATCGCGAGGGACGGCTGGGGGGTATCACCACCGGAAATTGACCTAGACTACCTCCACGATGAGCACAACCAGCCAGAGGCTGACACTGGAAAATGGATTTTCGACAACGTTGAATATAAGAAGTGGCGGTCGAAGGACAGCCAATCCAAGATTCTTTGGCTTTGTGGTGGTCCTGGAACAGGAAAGACTATGTTAGCCAAGAGTATTGTCTCCGAACTTCTCAAAGGGCCCGATGGCCGTCCGGGAGAGGTCAAATTGCTTTCCCACTTCGCGTCGCCCGAACTTCCTACCGGGGAGATCCCCATTGATGATCCCCAGGCACAAAAACCAGAACTTGCTAAGGTAGCCTCCGATTTATTGTATGGCATTCTGCAGCAGGATGAGAGCCTTTTCGGCGGTTGCAAGGCTGAACTCGAAACGCAAGGGGATAGATTTTTCACCAACCAAAGTTCTCTATGGAAGGTTCTAAGAAAAGCGATCGAGAAATGCCCCCCAGATCCCGTATGCATTCTCATCGACGGCATAGATGGGCTCCAGGCGACCTTATGTAAGGACTTGATCAAAAGGATTTTGAGGCTTGCGGATATCCCCAGGGTCAAAATATTCTTCTCCAGTCGTATTGTACCCGTCGTTTCGAATCATCTTTCTCAACATATGCAAATCAACCTTGATGGGAACGATCTTGTAAATGGGGATGTGAAAATCTTTATCAAGCAGAAAGTAGATAGGTTGCGGTGGGGCGAGGGTCAGAAAGAGAGAGTAAGGGAAACCCTTTTGACGAAGGCAGAAGGCACTTTCCTTTGGGCGTCGTTGGCGATCGAAAATCTGGCCTGCCACTGTTCAGAGCCTGATTTTGACAGCTTTCTAAAGGAGCTTCCGCCAGAGCTGGAAGGAGTATACCAGAAAATGCTGCGCAGCATCAATGAGAGAAGGGGATCGAGAAAGGTTCTGGACATGATGCGGTGTGTAGCGATTGCCGTACGCCCACTCACATTTGGCGAATTAAACCATTTCCTCGCGCACATGGAGGGAGAAGCGAAAAGCAAACAGCAGTCCTCTCACGGAGGAGCAAGTACCGGGGGTCAGCCAACAGAGAAGGAAATCGAGAAGTCAGTTCAATCCTGTCAGGGATTCCTCCGGAGTGACTCCGGGACTGTATCCATGGTCCATCACACGGCAATCGAATACCTTTTTGATGAAGAGCGTGACGATGGCCTCCCAAGATTTTCAAAAAGTGGGCTCGATTTCGCAATTTCCTGGAAGTGCTTCCAATACTTTCACTCTACTTTTGATAGAGCACAAAATGGAGGCGTTGGGGGGCACGGCGATAAACCGAGAAGCCCAAATTCAAAGCGAGTGCACCAGGAAGAAGAGCCGGGAGAGACTGGATGGGAATTTGTGCGGAAACGTGCAGAGGAAGCTGCTTCTGAGAAGAAATATCTCCGATATGCAGCAGAATCGTGGTTTATCCATGCACGCCGGAGCATCGAGATTTCAAAGGACAAATTCTATGACAAGTCAACTCATAACTGGTTCCAGTATCCGTTCTTCGAAACCGGCGACACAATGCGAAATCCCTGGATTTTGCTCTGCGGAGATCCTAGAATGGAAGTTTTGGCGGGGGAGCAGACACCACTGCACATCGCAGTATGTCTAGGGCTCTTGCCCCTGGTAGAAGAGGCCCTCTTGAGTTTCAACGAGGAAGCAAACAGCACTCAGTCACCACTGCACTTAGCAGCCAAGTTCATGTCTGGGGCATATGAGATCCTGATTGCCAAGGGCGGACGATGGCTCCTCACGAATCCGGATGAAGACGGCAACACGCCACTCCACCAAGCTACTATTTTCGGCCACTCATCCATGATGAAGGGCCTAGTGGGAAAGTTTACAGAGAATACTGCATATAGTAAGGAAATCAACAGGAAAAACAATTACGGCAACACCCCGCTTCACCTCGCTGTTCAATTCGACTACCCAGAAATAGTAAGGCATCTAGTCGAGAATGGCGCGGATCCGACCATCAAGAATAATGCCCTGGCGACAGCATCACAATTGGGGGCAGAGTTAGGGAGGGCAGACAGTTTGGGTATTATAATAGAGCATGGGAAGATTCAGCAGGCTCTGGATGATCTTGAGTCGGATCCTCGGGGGCCTGTGGAGGAGCTTGCGGGGAGGCCTAGGAGGAGCCTGTGGAAGGCTCTAGGAAGGGGTTTGGGGAGGTTATGCGGGAGGTTATGTGAAGATTTATGGGGAGACCCAAGACGGAGCTCCAGAAGCGTCCGGAAGAGGAATGGCCGGGAGGGTGGTAGAAGGGGTCATGGGGGAGACAGTCGACATCGACACCAGAGAACCCGGAGCCACCACCGAACCATTGCTGGCTAGTGACCTACTATACTAATAGGCATTTGGGCTCTCTTTTCTTCCCCATGAGGCTTTTTGTAGCAATCCATACCTGATTCATCACGAGGAAAAGAGGCTACCCTTCCCCCGCTGTGCAGTAGAAATCCAGAAGTTTTTCCCCAGTCCATGATCTGTCATTACAATTATTCAGCTAAGATTTGCTGAAACCCACTATGGCCGGCCCAAGTGTTTCGCATTCTTACTGGAATCACCAGGTGTTTTGGAATACTCTATTGCGCGTTCGAATCGCATAGTGGAAACATAGAGTGTTGGAGATCAAACAAACTAGCACTAGCTGTCAACTATGACATTCACTTAGTATGTATATTTTTGGGACGCGAGATAGTGGAGGATTTCCTACTATATTTTATTTTATTTTATTTATTTACACTTTCGCAAAATGCTGTTCTGACCGCACCGCAGAAGCATTCTCTCAGTTTACCCGAGTGTAGTGATGCGAGGTTGTCTATGATAGCTTTACCACCGGTCATTGGGCATGTTGCGGTATGTGGTTGCGCGTCTTCGTTGTTGTTTGACCTTCCTTGTTCCGATATACTAGTCTTGAGTGCTCTTGTCAGACGTTTGAGAGCTCTGGGCATGCACAAGGAGTGCAGTTATATGAGAGTTGTGCCAGTCATTGTATCTTGAGATTGGTTAACGAATCATCTACTTCGGCTGCTGAATATCTGTGCATTTGACAATCATAGGGCAGAAAACACCGAGTGACAGAACATGATCCAATGCCTGCAAAGTTCTCGTACCCTCCCGAGTACCACCCGTAATTAGAAACGCTTTGCTAACCCTCTCCCTTGATTATTCGGTGTGATAAATGGTGATAAGGGTTTACAATGCCCCTTAGGGGTATATCCGAAAAATACTTACCAGAAGGCTTCTTGTTGTCCTGTTGTAAATTGGTATCGCTCTTGAGATACAAGGGAAGGGGGAGTACGAGAATTTTGCGAACGCGGCCGTATCTTTTTATCCGCCCCAATAATCAATAATACTTAAGGAATAAAGGAAAAGTCTACCCCCAAACCACCTCCCCGGCAGAAGCGGGTATACCCTCCCAGGGTCTCGAGGCGAACCGGGCTTTAACAACTACCTCCCTCTTCCAGTCCTGCTCAAGCTGGAACCTGTCAATCACGACCGCAAACAGACACTTAAACTCCATCTAACACATTCCCAATACAGCCCCTAGGCCCAGCTGGCGATGTGAGAAACCCAAAACTACTCCCGACAGCGGCTGCCCCATCCTCCCCGCTTACCCACCGCTCGGGCCCGGGCTCCTCAGCGTCGGCGCCCCGCAGCCACATGCTTTTGTTAATCGCGAAAGAGGAGAGCACGATCGGCGTGCTCTTCGGCACGAACACCTCACCCGGACTCATCCCAGGCCACCACGCGCAGCGCCACACAAATAGGAGCGCACGGGCGGAGCGCCTCAGACGTGATGTGGAAGAGATATTCCAGGCTGGATATCTGGTGGGTTGTGATGGCCACCGGTAGGGTGGAGGGGGATGTGGTGTGGATCCAGGCACGGGGGCGTGATTGAAGATGTCAGTTCTCTAGAAGGGTAGGATGGGCTCCTTGTCCGAGCCTATGTAGGCACCCGATTTTAGAATAGCCGAGAGGAACTGCACAAAACGGGAGGGAAACGTCATGCCACGGTCCAGAATGGACTGCCCGTGCTGAGAAACTGTGGTACGATATGCGCCTGCAGACCTGTGCTTGGAGCCGCATCTTTCCTCGGGAATGCTGGAGTAGCTTATGTAAGCACTTCACAGTGTGGGGTTCGGAGCCAACGCCGGAAGAGCCGCTTAGATCCAGCGTCTCCAATGAGCACCACTTCCTCATCTCCACCACCCCCCCTCCTCCTCCTCACCACCTCCAGCGCCGCTCCGGGAAGCGCGTACCACCCCCGCCACTTTCCCTGCGATTTCCGCTCCCCTTAGATCAAAACCCAGGAACCGGTCCTGAATATGCGCGCGCGGGAAAGTCGGCATCAGCAGCTTCCTCTTCATCCTGTGCCCCCCACCCTCCACTAACGGCCACCCTTTCCTCCGGAGAATATTGCCCATCTCGTTTGTTACCAGCGGCGACGGATGATGAAGCTGTATCCCCCCGTGTACAGCACTTCCCTCACCTCTGGCATTGCTGGGAACACCTGCTCCATGTTGAAGATCATTGCCGCTCAGGCTCATACGCGTCTGGATGGCAAAGTTGCCCCTGGGGAAGCTGGTAAGCCGGGGAACGTGTCGCGTTAGGGAGAGGAGCTTAGGCTAGAGGATGAGGCGGTAAAGGAGCTTGCGGGTTAAGGCTGAGTGAGGATGTTGGTAGCGGGAATTTGGTGATTGTGGTAAAGCTGGTGTGGCGGGAGAGGAGAATCGTGGATACGGCGCACCCTGCTCGGATGTTGGTTGTGGACATTGATAGATTCAGAGGGGGGGCAAACTAGGGGGGCAACGGTGGTCAACATAGGTGGGTGGTAGATAGACTTTTCTCCTTCGGCGGGCGAAGGGGTGGGTGTCAAACAGTGTTCCAATAGACGTGGTGCGATGTTGGAGGAATGTCTCACCGCTAAGTCCTGCTCACTAGTCTTTATACCCCCCTGCGCACTTTCCAATTGCAAGATGCCCCATCCGCCAATTTTAGTCAATCCAGCCCCACAATGACTAGGCATTCGCACGATACCTGTAGTTCTTAAAAACACATAGTTCTAAGCACTGTAGATCAATACCGTTTAATTTAGAGTTGCTTATTCAGTAGTTAATCATTTCCTAATCTAGCTGTGATATGATCCTATGTGCCCCCGGCTGGAATGGTGATTTCAGGATATTGTTATAGTTAGCTTTTGTGCTAGCTCCATGAAAACTTAAAATCAGCCTGGTTCCTCCCGAATCTCTGTTTTCAAAACTCCCTCTAGTAGTGGCGGATTGAAGGTATCTGTGGAACATCTTACTGTAACTGCAGTTGTTCAGCAATCCTAGTTCGAAGTACCGGTAATGGCATCTCTGGATGTCTAGAGATTAGAATTCATGAGATTCGAAATCTAGGTATTACCGAGCAATAAACGAGGGAGGTTAGAGTCTCATATATATTTTTTAGCTGCACATAATAAAACAACATCATTTTTGGAAGTCTCATAAGGATGAAGGCCCAAGGTGGTATGTATTAAAGATATGTGAAGTGTCATATTGAGCAACTATGGTGCGGGTCTCCGAGGCTTTTATCCGCGGAGTTGAGCACGAAATCTCAGATGTTTCTGGAGTGCAGCAATCTCAAAAGAATGGACATCCAAACATGCGTTGAGAAGAATTGTTGGCTTGTCGAGGTGTACATTTGCTTTGTCTGGGGAAATCCGAAGGGATTCTGCAAGGGCCAGGAGTTCGCCTTCAACCCTGCCCGTGATTCGGACAAATCCACCGCACTACCTATGCCCGAGGGTAGGCATTTGGCTCCAAGATTGAAAACCGTTTATGCAAGTTTTTCCGAGCTGAAGGGCTTTGGTATGTGTAATGCCTTTTTGCGTACAAAATTGACACCAAAACTTGCAGTTAAAAAAAAACTCCTTTTTTTTAGATGCGTGTTGGACGGCTACTCTCAAAGAATACCGATACTGGAAGAGTATTGGGGAGAATTAGTGAAGCCATGTGATAGGGTTCACCGGGAGTGGTGATAAAGAAAAAACTTTTTAAGGATACTAGAACAATGGGGGCTTTCTATTAACGGTACCTCACTCACACCTTTTTGGGCGGCCCAAGGGTACCATCTAGAATTCTGTTTTGCATAATTGGCCGCTTAAGCTACTGGAAGAGGCGGAAGCTCATAGTTGGCTCACGGGGGTTAATTAGTAGGCATTCAGGTCTGGGATAAAATTTCTCGGTTTAGAAACCTTGTTTGGGGGGCTGTCAGTTAGCTTGATCGAGGTGTTATATTAGTCTTACGGGCAAACATAACGTAATTAGGATATACTCGAGTACAAGTGTTTTTAATTGAGTCTCCCACACAACTTCCATGGCGGGTAGCATTTTTTAGCAAAATAGGGAGTGAAGTGTGTATGCGGAATCTAGGAGTCGTCGTCACCCCGTAGCTTGTCTGCTTCTAGGAAAAGTGCAGGGGTTTGAGATGGTGCCAAGCATCACATCCTACTGCGCACTGCGGGAAATCACCCGGGTCATGGAACCTGGCTCGCATGTCAGGGAAGATCTGCAAGACAGTGCTTAAGCCCCACTTCGTCACACCCGAGGGAATGCCTCGCCCATAATTCAGACACTGCATGTTGAACAAGCGAGATATGGCATCGGAAGTCCGAATTTGAGGAGGAGTGTGATACAAAACCCAATATCTTGTGAATTAACTTGTTTTGAGACAGATGTGCGAGCATACGTACCAGCATCATAATATGGGATCGGAAAACTCTCTATGCAGCCAAACCCTACATGCATGGACTTTGGGGTAGATCAACTGCATGGTTTGCGATTTTAGACAGCAGTGCTGAACGTGAGCTGGTGTATTTTCTCCAGTTCAGGCTCAGCTTGGCCTCCAGAACGTGCTGTGAGGATTTCTCCTTTGAGGGTATTTAACTGCTGTAATTTCCTGCTTCTTTTGGATAATGTTGCATGCTTCAAGACATCCGTATCCTTGTCTGTATCCCAGGTGTATAGTGGGAGTTTAGGGTTGGTAAAGTAACTTCACTGTGCTTTCCCCACCAAGATCCACGTACAACGTAAGGATTTGATTCAAGATAATTCAATTAGGGCGTCGCATGGTGTGCCATAGTGGTGGCATCTCATAGAAGGGTGTTGAGGATATTCCCTTTATTTTCGCTTCAGCTGAGGGCGGAGTTTGCGGTGCTCTCCCCATAGTTGAGACGGGGAATTTTAATATCTTAGCACATTTATCTCTTCCTCGGAGACTCGCAGTATAAATATAGTTGCTTCCGGTTCTTCTCTGGGAATTATATTTTTTCCCCCACCATATTCGAATATTTCCATGATCTACTACCTGTAAAAATTGAGGCAACGACTCTCACATCTGATTTCGAGGACATCAAAGGAACCTCTGGGTAAGAAAACGCTCGTAGGAAGGTGAACATGAGGTATAACACTCAGTGGGGTTTCTATATGGGTCTAGATGGGTTAATGGGACATTAGTATGAAACCCGTCCAGGGCGAAAATTCCGGGGCCATCCAAAGAAATAGTTCCGGGAACTTTTGGGGAAATAGTGGTAACTACAACATATATCGAAGCACCACACTCAATGTTAATGGTATACAAGTACCTAAAGATATCCCTGGTATGTAGCTTTTCATTGCTAATCTTCGTTTCGAACCTTGTGGCTAAGAATTTGTGCAGAGACCTTTGAAGAGCTGAATGCGAAGAACGGCTGGGGGGCATCACCACCTGAAATTGACCTATACCACCTCGAAGACGAGCACAACTTGCCAGAGGCTGAAACTGGAAAATGGATTTTCGGAGACGTTGAATATAACAAGTGGCAGGAGAGCAGTGAATCCAAGATTCTTTGGCTTTGCGGTGGCCCCGGAACAGGAAAGACAATGCTAACTAAAAGTATTGTCGCCAAACTTCTCAAAGGCACCAATGGCCATCAGGGAGGGGTCAAATTGGTTTTCCACTTCGTCTCGCCCGACCTTCCTACCGAGGAAATCTCTACTGATAATCCCCAGGCACGACAACTCAGACTTGCTAAGGTAGCCTCCGACTTATTGTATACCATGCTGCAGCAGGATGGGAACCTTTTCAATGGTTGCAAGGATGAACTCAAAAGGCAAGGGGAGAGATTTTTCACCAACCCAAGTTCTGCGTGGAAGGTTCTAAGAGAAGCGATCGAGGCCTGCCACACGGATCCCATATTCATTCTCATCGACGGCATAGATGGGCTCAGGCCGATCTTATGTAAGGAATTGATCGAAAGGATTTTAAGGCTTGCGAACATCCCCAAGGTCAAAATATTCCTCTCCAGTCGTCCTGTACTATACGTTTCAAATAATCTTCCTCAATATATTGAAATCAACCTTGATGGGAATGATGCTGTAAGAGAGGATGTGAAAGCCTTTATCAAGCACAAGGTGAATAAATTGGGGGGGTGGGACGACAAGCGGAAGAAGAGAGTAAGGGAAACACTTTTGGAGAAGGCAGAAGGCATCTTCCTCTGGGCATCGCTGGCGATTGATGATTTGGCCCTCTACTATTGGAGATTTGATTTTGACACCTTTCTAAAGGAACTTCCATCAAAGCTGGAAGGAGTATACCAAGAAATGCTGCGGCGCATCAAAGAGAGTCGAGGATCGTCAAATGCTTTGGACATAATCCGGCATGTGGCGCTTGCCGTGCGCCCACTCACATTTGGCGAATTTGGCTATATCCCAGCACGCATAGAGGGAAAAGCAAAAAGCAACCAGCAGTCCTCTCGCGGGGGAGCAAGTGCCGAAAGACAACTAAAAAGGGGGGATATCGAGAAGTACATTGAGTTGTGTCAGGGATTCCTCCGGAGTGCCAACGGGGCTGTATCCATTGTCCATCATACGGCGGTCGAATACCTATTTGACGAAGAGCGCGTTGACGGTCTCCCAGTATGTTCAAAGAACGAACTAGATTTCGAAATTTCCTGGGTGTGCTTCCAATACCTTCACGCTGCCTTTGACGATCCAGGGGAAACCCGGGAAAGAGACGCCAGAGGGCATAACGGTAAACCCGGAGACTCAGGTTCAAAAGGAGAGCGCCAGGAAGAGGAGCCGGGAGAGACTAGAGGGGAGCTTGTACGGAGACGTGCACACGAAGCTACCGATAAGCGAAAATATCTCCTATATGCAGCAGAATCGTGGTTCATTCATGCTCGTCGGAGCATCGAGATTTCAAAGCCTGAGGATAAATTCTATGACGAGAAAACTCATAACTGGTTCCAGTATCCCTTCTTCGAAACAGGCGACACAATACGAAAGCCCTGGATTGAGCTCTGCGGAGATCCTAGAATGGAAGTTTTGGCGGGAGAGCAGACGATTCTACACATCGCAGTATGTCTGGGGCTTGTGCCCCTTGTACAAGAGGCCCTCCTGCGTTTTAAAGAGGGAGCGAACGGCATGCAGTCACCACTACACTTAGCAGCCAAGTTTATGTCTGGGGCATATGAGATCCTAATTGCCAACGGCGGACGATGGCTCCTCACGAATCCGGATGAATACGGGAACACACCACTCCACCAAGCTGCAATTTTCGGCAACTCACCGATGCTCAAGCGTCTTGTAGAAAAGTTCACAGGGGATAGTGCATATAGAATGGAAATCGACATGAAGAACAAGTACGGCAATACCCCGCTTCACCTCGCTGTTCAATTCGATTACCCAGATATGGTGAATTTTCTTGCTGATAATGGTGCGGATATAACCATCAAAAACGGTGCCCAGTTGACAGCCTCAGCATTGGGGGAGAGTCTTGGGAGAGGAGATAGTTTGGATATTCTGAAAAAGTTTGAGAGGATTCGGCCGCCCGAGCCTCCGCCGGATCCTTCGACATATGCGCGGCTGCCTGCGGGAGGGCTTGTAGTGCCTGCGGGGAATCATGAGAGGCAGGCTCCTCTCCCCACAGTGATGCCTGAGGGGGAGGCTCCATCCGCACCCGCGAAGGTTGTGGTGACTCCTCCCTCCTCCCCTATGACCACTCCCGGGGCGCCTCCCGCCCCACCTGTGACGCTTCTGGATGGGGTAATCCAGGAGCTTGGAAGTCTGTGGAGGGCTCTTAAAAGTGGTGTGGTTAGGCGGTGGAGGAGGTTGGTTAGATGGTGGCGCAAATATTGCTGCGGATACGGTAGACAAAACTCTGGAAGAGTAGGAGGGGTACAACAAAGGGGATAGTAGGAGGAGGCAGAGCCGGGACAGACGACATCGGGGCCCGAGAACGCGAAGCCATCACCGAACTACCCCCCGGCAATGACCTGCTGTTAGGCATTCGGGGGGCCTTTTTCTTCCCCACGTGACTTTTTGTGACAATTTATACGTATCATACTTCATTAGGAGGGAGGGGCAGGCTACTCCGCCCCATTTGCGTAATGCCAACCCAGGAGGCCCTTCCAACCCACCATTTGGCATTACACTTCGGTAACTAACATTACCGTCCCAACAGTGGATCCTGTTTTGGTCAATTTATTATGCACTATGTACTATGCTGGGGGGAAGGATTTTCACTTGGTTAGATTATTTTGAGTGGCGAATTCTTTGACTTTCAATGGCTCTCGGGGGCTGTTACTTTCACTCCTTTTTTTTTAGTGGTTGTGTTTGCTTGTTTTTTGTTTGTCTAGTCGGTTTTTAGGATTGGTTGGACTGGGCATTTTGGAGGTATATCGTGCGTGTATCGGATAGCTAAGTTGGGTTGGCCATTAGTTGTGCGAGGGTGCTTCTGAAGGGGGAGGCGTGACTCTCTTTCATTGGCTTGCTGATTGTTTTAAGGTTGGCAGGGTACCATGATTTTGTTCTTCTTTCGAGTGTTACTCTTTTGATCAATTTTTTGACAGTCCTTGCCCTTGGTTTTATTTCCTTAGTCTTTAGCGGAATGTGGTTCTAGTTCCATTGAACTTCTGCGAGAGCATTCCTCCCAGTTTATCCGAGTGTAGTGAGGCGAGGTTGTCTATGATAGCTTTATCACCGGTCATTGGACAGGGCTGGGCGGAAGGAGTCGAGTGACCACACATGATTTGATGCATTCCTTCTCTGGTTCCATCCTTCCTTCACCCCTTGATAGCAAGCAACATTCACGGAATAAAGAAAGAATTCACCCTCAAACCACCTCCTTAACCGGAACTGGTGTACCCTTTTGGGGTTCCTCTGTGAGCCCCACTTTAATGGCCATCTCCCTCATCCCATACTGCGCAAACCCGAGCCCACCGAGCCCACCAATCGTGACCGCAAGTAGGCACTTGAACTCCACCTCGGCAAACTCATCCTCAATACACGCCTAGGCCCCACCGTGATGTGAGGATCCCATAATTACTCTCGATAACTACCGCCCCATCCTCCTCCACCTGCCCACGTTTTAGGGCTGAACTCTTCTTCACCTTCGGTGCCCCACAGCACGACGCTCCTGTTTGTTGCAAACGGGGAGGAGGCTATTGAGAATCACCGGCCCTTAGTGATTTGATCAACAGCGTGACCTTGGAACATCAAGAGCAATGATGATACGGAGGAAGAGAACGCAGCTGGGACGAAATACAGATTGAGGTGACCACTCCCACTCCCACAGTGGGCTCACTATCACACAAACACTAGAAACACCAGTCACCCTCAACATGGTGACAGTTCCACTCGCCTGTTAAGTAGTATGCCCTAACATGATATCCCGCGATGGGGTTAGTCCATCAGATTGTGCATTGATTGGGATGTGGATTTGTCTAGACTGGAGGTAATACGAGGGAATTTCCTAATGCTAGGAGTTCTCATTCAGCGCTACCGGTGGGTCGGGTATGAACTACTGCATTACCGGTGGATGAGTGGAGATTTAGCCATGGAATTGAGAAATTTTTGTGCAAGTATTGTTGGACTGAAAGGCTTTGGGGTGTGTTCAAAACTCACACCGAAACTTGCAGCCCGAAAAACCCTTTTTCTCATTGGTATGGGATGACTTTTCTCAAAGACTGTCGATACAAAACGGGTATTGAGGAGAATTGGTGAAGGCATGTGGTGCCCTTTCGGGGGGTGGTGCGAAAAAAGGAAATTGTCTATTAATGATATCGATGGGGCTTTGCATTAGCGGTATCGACATCACGCCCTTTTCTGGGGGGAGGGTCCTCGGGTACAGTATCGTCTAGAATCTGATCTTGAATAGTTAGCTGCATGGGCTGCCGGGAGAGGTGGAAGCTCGTGGTTAGCTCACTTGGGGTCATTAGTATGTATTCAAGTACGGTGCCGGGAATAAAATTTCTCACTCAGAAAATTTGTCTGGGATGGCTGTCGGTCAGCTTGATTGAGGCTGTTATGAGATTTTTTTACAAGCATAATGCGATTAGGATATACGAGTAGGGTTGATTAAGACTCCCATGCAGCTTTTATCGCAGGTAGAAGTTTTCTGCTAAATAGGGAGCAGAGCGTGTTTGCAGAATCCAGGAGTTGTGTCCTTGTCCTACCTTTCGCTTAGAAAAGTGCCGATAGTTGAGCTGGTGCCAAGCATCATGTGCTACTACGCACGCCCGTATTCCAGGAAGGTCATAGAAGCAAGCTCGCTCACAGAAGGCCTCCCAAAAGCCATCCGGAGAGACACTGATTGGTAGGTTTTCTACGGGCAAACGAGCGGTGTTAAGCGCAATATCCACGGTTCATCCAAGTAAACCGCCTGAAGGTTTCTTATTCAGGTTTAGCGGTCCGGGATGCCTGGGATGCCTTGCATGTGGGGGGATGGAGAACTGCAAGACAGGGATTAAGCCCCACCTCGTCATACCCGGAGGAACGCCTCATCCGTGATCCTTACCTTGCAGGCCAAAGAAGCGAGATATGGCATCGTGAGGCCGAATTTGAGGAGGAGTGTGATACAAAAACACAACATCTAGTGAATTAATTTGTTTTAAAACAGATGTACCAGCACATATACCGACATTATACAAACTCAGAAAGCCCTAAGTGGGTGGTTTCTGCGGTAGATTAACTGCATTGTCTGTGATTTCAGAGAATGGCCCTCATTACCCTGGCGTATTTTCTCCAGTTCACTCAGCTTGACTTACAGAATACTTGGGAGTTGCTTCTCTAGCGGGGGTTCAACTGTTGCAATCTGTTGCGTATTTTGGCGGATGGTGCATGCTCTAGGATCCTTGGATCCTTGCTTGTATCCTAGATGCGTAGCGGGAGTTTCGAGTTTTTGAGGCTCCTGACTACTTTTCTCACTAAAGTTGCCGTATTGTGTGAAAACTCAAAGAGAATATAAATGTGTGTGGATGTTGTGCAGAACACCACAGTAGATGCATCTCCTAGAAAGGTGCTATGCATATTCCTTTTGTTTCGTGCCAACTGAGGGGCAAGTTTCCGGTGTTTTGCCTCCTGTAAGTTAGCGGACAAGGGGGGTTCCAATGCACTAGTGCATATATCTACTATTTAGGGCGTATCCTATGTTTGTTTCTGTTTCTTCTCTAGGAATTGTATTCCTCCATCCATCCCTCCGAGATACTCGAATATTTCCATTGTCTATTTCGTGGTCGAACCGAGGTGGGAACTCACACGTCTAATTTCGAAGACCTCAAAATATCTCTGGCAGTGGGAGAACACTGATGGGAAGATAGGTCGTATAATAGCACCAAGCTGTTTTTTTTACGTGAACCCAGATCGGCTAAAAGGTCACCAGATCGGAAGCACTCGACATGGCAGTCAACCAAAGTTCGATCAGCGGGCACGGTTCAGGCAATAACAACGGCCAAAATACGTATATCACAAATAATTATGGCATGCAAGCGCCTTCACATGTCCCTGGTATGCAGTCTTTCATTGCGAATCTTCGTTTGAAACTTATGGCTAAGAACTTGAGAAGCCACCTTTGAAGAGCTAATCGCGAGCAAGGGCTGGGGGGCATCACCACCGAAAATTAACCTAGACCACCTCCCGGGCAAGTAGAGCTTGCCAGAGGCTGACACCGGGAAACGAATTTTCAGAAGCGTTGAGTATAAGAAGTGGCGGAAGAGCAGTGAATCCAAGATTCTTTAGCTTTGCGGTGGCCCTGGAATAGTAAAGACTATATTAACCAAGAGTATCGCCGCCGAACTTCTCAAAAGGCCCGATGGCCATCCCGGAAAGGTCAAATTGCTTTCTCACTTCGTCTCGCCCGAACTTCCTACCGAAGAGATCTCAACTGATAACCCCCCAGCACAACTCAGGCCTGCTATGGGACCCAGTGACTTATTGTATGGCATTCTGCAACAGGATGGGAGGCTCCTCGATGGTTGCAGAAAGGAACTCAAAAAACAAGGCGCAAGGTTTTCCACCAGCCAAAGTTCTCTATGGAAGATTCTAAGATAAATGGGCTCCAGGCGACCTTGTGCGGGGAATTGGTCCCCAGGATTTTGAGTCTTGCAAATATCCCCAAGGCCAAAATATTCTCTCCAGTCATGTTGTACCAGACGTTTCAAATAACCTTTCTCAACATATAAAAATCAACCTTGATGGGAACGATTCTGTAAAAGGGGATGTGAAACCTTTATTAAGTATAGAGTAAATGCATTGGGGGGGTGGGATGGCGGCCTGAAAATCTAGCATGCTGTTCAGGCCCTGATTTTGACGCCTCTCTCTTTCTAGAGGAATCTCCACCAAAGCTGGAAGGAACATATCAGAAAATGCTACGCCGCATATCAGAGAGTGGAGGATCGAAAAAAGGTTTGGACATGATCGGCTGTGTGGCGCTTGTCGTGCGCCCACTTGCATTTGGCGAATTAGGCTATATCCTAGGGCGCATCGAGGGAAAAGCAGAAAGTAAACAGCGGTCCTCTCGCGGGGGACCAAGTACCCAAAGTCAACCAACAAAGAAGGAAATCAGGAGGTCCATTCAGTCTTGACAGGGATTCCTCCGGAGTGTAGCCGAGACTGTATCTATTGTCCATCATACAGCAATCGAATATCTTTTTGACGAAGAGCGCGACGACGGCCTCCCAGTACGTTCAAAAAGTGGGCTAGACTTCATAATTTCCTGGAAGTGCTTCTAATACCTTCATGCTGCCTTTGATGATCCAGGGGAAGCTCGAAGGGGGAATGTTAGCAAGCGTAACGATAAGCCCTGAGACTCAAGTCCAAAGCGAGGGCACCGGGAAGACGGGCCGGGAGAGACTGGATGGGAATTTGCTCGGAAACGTGCACAGGAAGCTGGCTGCGGCTAAGCAGAAATATCACTGATATGCAGCAGAATCGTGGCTCATCCATGCACGTCGGAGCATCGAGATATCAAACCCAGGACAAATTATATGACGAGTCAACTCATAACTGTTTCCAGTATTAGTTCTTCGAAACCCGTGACACAACACGAAAGCCCTGGATTGAGCTCTGCCGAGATCCTAGAATGGAAGTTTTGGCGGGAGAGCAGACGATACTACACATCGCAGTATGTCTGGTGCTTGTGCCCCTTGTGCAAGAGGCCCTCTTGCGTTTTAAAGAGGAAACGTACAGCACTCAGTCACCACTACACTTAGCCGCCCAGTTCATGTCTGGGGCATATAAGATCCCGATTGCCAAGGGCAGACCATGGCTCCTCACGAATCCCGATGAATACGGGAATACACCGCTCCACCAAGCTACCATTTTCGGTCACTCATCCATGATGAAGGGCCTGACAGACAAGTTCGCAGGGCACACCGTCTATAGTAAGGAAGTAAACATGAAGAATAAGTATGGCACTACCCCACTTCACCTCGCAGTTCAATTCGATCACCCGAAAATAGTAAGACATCTAGTCGAGAATAGTGCGGATCCGGCCATCAAGAACAACGCCCTGGCAGCAGCATCAGAATTGGGGGAAGAGTTAGGGAGAGCATATAGTTTTATAGTTTGGCTGTTCTAAAAGGGCATGGAGAAATTCAGCAGGATCTGGATCGTCTTGAGCCGGAGCCTCTGATGCCTGCCGAGGAGCTTGCGGGGAAGCCTGGGAGGAGTCTGTGGAGGACTCTAGGAAGGTATCTGGGGCGATTGTGCTGGAGGCTATGTGAAGATATATAGGGAGACCCAAGACGAAACTCCAGAAGAGTCCGAGAGAGGAATGGCTGGGAGGGTGGTAGAAGGGATCATGGGGGAGACAGGCGACATCAACACCGGAGACCGCGGAGCAACCAGCCAAACATTGCTCGCTAGTGACCCGCTGTACTATTCTACTATTCGGCATTTGAGTTATCCTTTTCTTCCCCATCAGGCTTTTTGTAACAGTCCGTCCCTAATTCATCAGGATGAAAAAAAGAGGCCATTCTACCCCACTGTCTGGTGAGAATCCAGAAGCCTTTCCCCAGTCCATGATCTGTCATTACAATTATTTAACTTAGATTGCCGTCCCAACCTACGTTTGTCACATTTATTATTCCTTATGTATCGTGGTGTCAGGAAGAATTTTCACTTGGCTCGGTTATCTTTAGTGGCGAATTCTTTGGCTCTCTGCAGTGGTCGCTCTCCCGGGCCTTTGCTTTCGTTTTTTTCTAAGGAGCTGTGCTCTCTTATTTATTTATTTTGGCCGATTGGTTGTTATGATTGGTTTGAGCTGGCATATTGGTGGTATATTGTAAGTGCATCGGGTAGCTAAGTTGGGCCGACAATTAGCTGTGCGAGAGGACTTCAGCAGGGGAGGCATGACTCTGGTTTATTGGCCTGTTTATTGCTTTGGGGCTGGCAGTGTATCATGATTATGACCTTGCTTGAGCTGGCTATACCCGTTTGATGGATTTTTTGACGGGTTTATTCCTTTGTTTTATTTTCTTACACTTTAACAAAATGCTGTTCTAGTGACGCCGCACTTCTGCGATAATATTCTCCCAGTTTACCCGAGTGTGGTGATGTGAGGTTGTCTATGACAGCTTTACCTCAGGTGGCTTCGCATGGCAGAAAGAGTCGAGTGATCGCACATGATTCTAAATATTCCTTCCAACATTCAATCTTTCCTGCATCCCTTGATCATTCATAATGTTCATGAAATAAACGAGAGATTCGCCGCTAAACTACCTCCTCAACCGCGCTGTGTATATTCCTTGGGCTTCATTGTGAGCCCCCTTGACAACCGCACCCCTCCCATCCTCCCTGGACTCGAACCTACCAATTGCTAAAGCAAGCAGACGCTTGGATTCCATCTTGGAAAAAACACTCCAAATACACCCCCTAAGCCTAGCCGAGAACGCAGTTTGGATCTCGGCACGGAGGTGGGATTGAATGTGCCCGTTTCCCGATGGGGACAAGGTGTGAATGACCAAGATCACTGGCGCAGTAATGGTTTCCTGCCCGGTCGCTAGGAAGGTCATCATTCAGTCGCCCATACTAGGCCTCCGTCTGAGCCTGTGTGGGTGTTCGATTTTAAATTTAGCACTACAGAGGGGATGCCTTTGGATCTAGAGTTTTCCGGGGAGGTAACTAGGGCAGTTTTCTTTTAGCGCCAATGGTTTGTGCGGTCACACTTCTGGTACATAGTCGGTGCTGCGTGTGCGATGCGGCGGGTGGGCTTTAGCCGGAGGGAATGCGCGAAGCGAGAGCGGAATGTCATAGATAGGATTGCCACGATCCGGGATGGGCTACTCATGATGAAAATTGCATTGTATGGATAACAGGCCCGGACGAGATCATTCGAGGGCCAATTAGTAAGGGCGCTCAGATACGGATAGATGATTGCCCATTTATTTTGCTAATCCCAGTGTTCAGGCACCTCTTAGCTATAACTTACATACGTCTACCAAATCGAAGCTAGGCCTTTTTCTTGGGAATTACTGCTCCCGCTTAGAAAAGAACGCTCTAGAGCACGAATCCCATGGCCGAAGCCGGAAGAGCCGGCTAGATCTAGTATAGTATCACCAGTGGGCACCACTTCCCCGTCTCCACCAGCCCTCCCCTCCTCCCCACCGCCAGCGCCGCTCCGGGAGGCGTGCGCCACTTTCTCGGCCATTTCCACTCTCCCAGATCAAAACCCGGGCACCAACCCTCTAATTTGCGCGTGCGAAAAAATCAACTCCCTCCAGACCTCGTGCCCCCCACCTTCGGCAAACGGCGGCCCCTTCTTTCCGGGAACGTTGCCGATGTCATTTGCTACCAGCGGCGATTTGATGAAGGTTGTAGTCCCTCGTATGTAGCGCCCCATTCAGCACCTCCGGCATTGTGAGGAGCCGCGCGATATCAGAGATCCCCAGGCGGTGTAGCAGTCCGCTTGTCGGAATGGTGCGCACTTGGTAGCTTGCAGGGCTCGGGACAGCATTTTTTGGATGCGAAGCTGGCAATGAGGAAGCCGGGGTTGCAATGTTAAAATGGTGCTGCTGGCCATACTCTCACGATACTTGCTTTGTTTAGATAGCTTCCGGAAGCGCGCCTGTTTGTGGCTCCGGATATGCGCTGAGGATCCGGGTATATGGCCCCGTATCGGGCATAGGTTTTTGTTCGGAGATATGCTGAGGATTCAGGCATCGGTTTGTCTTCGGAGACTCGGTTCGGCTTCGGGTATACGGTTCGGCTTTGGACGATTGGCTTGTACGTTCGGGAAAGCATTGCGTATACAGGAATGCGCGATAGTTTTGGGATTGTGCAGCTTTCGGGAAAGCCGGGAGAAAGGCGGAAGTACTGTAAGATCAGCCGGAAAGAGCTGGAAGCCCGAAGGTGGGAAAGCGTTTGTTTTCCCCTTAGTTGGCCATGAGTGCTCACGGGGGAACGAGAGACTCACATGGAGTAGTGTGGTGCCTCATGGATGGATATGAGGCCTTTGTGGATATATACTCCTGTGGTCGCCCCTAGTTAGTTACAGAGAGCATCGAGCATCGAGCGTGAAGAAGTGTCGTTGAGCGTGAGACTGTGGTCGTTAGTGAACAGACTTTTCCCCGCCCCTGAGTTTGCAATCATTTTCGTTGTGGGTTGCTTCGCATTTTCGCTCGTTTCACCACTCATGAATCATTTCACCGTCGAAATTTAAAAGGGAAGCCCTGGGCGTCGGGTCGGATTCGGGAGAGGAGCTCGGGCCATGGGGTGGGACAGTAGAGGAACCTACAGATTAAGGTTGGGAGATGAGTAGCATGAATGTGGTGCTTGCTAGAGTGGGCGTGCTACGAGAGGAGTGTTGTGGATGCGGCGCATCCTGCTAGGATGATGGTTACCGACACCGTTAGGCCGGGAGCTCGGGCCAAACTGGGGGGGGGGGGAGCACCGGTGGTCAACGTTGGTGGATGCCGGGCCGGCGCTAGTGCGTTCAAATAAGGTTTTTTATCCCAGTTCCGAGCCGCAGCGCTATGGCTAACTCTTTATAGCCTAGGCTAAGCTTCTTAGCGCCCATATTTTGAAACGAAATTGTAGGTTTCATCTCAGCTGGTAACCGTGCCAAGGTTCCTGCCGATTATGTACTCGCGGCGAGAATAAGTCCTGAGACGGGCTCAACAGGAATTCCCTACAACATTCAACCATCACCACACGACAAGAACTCAAGTCAATGCCACATTCAAAATTAAAAGCATTATTACTAGATTCTAGACTCCTAAAGAGGAGGGAGAGAAATATAACTCGCCATAGTATTGATAATCATTAACTTTGTAGCTGTTGTAATTGTAATCTACAGGCATTACAGTTATAATTGTGGTTGGATTTCGCGGGGGAGTGCGGTTGCGCCCATTGTCTCAGGACTTATTCTCCCAGCGAGTGATTGCGCGCAGTTCCAAAATCTTGAAGCATGCCTACAGCGTGCCTAAAAGCTCAACGGAACTTTTCAGGCTTAACGCATGGCTCCTATTAGGAATAATGAAATTGTGATTCGGTTGAGGCAAACCAGAGTCCCACCACATGAAAACAACAGCTGTAAAAGAGCGGAGAGAAAATGGAAGACTTATTGCCAAAGACTTAAAACAATGTGTGAGAAAGCCAGAAGGGTGTTGTCTAAAGCATCAGAGAATTTTTGGTAGTGGTTCTTAATTCGTGAATCTACATACAAACTGGAAGTTCCGTTGAGCTGGTATCTTTCGTTGAGCTGTTAGGCACGCTGCACGAGTGCTGCAAGATTTTGAATTGCGCGGAATTACATAATCGGCAGGAACCTTGGCACGGTTAGATCTCACCCAGTCTACGAGTATGATACAGTACAGTGCAGTTAGAAAAGTTCGGGGACAAATCCCAAAACACACCAAAAGTCCCACTTTTCAGCACACCAGAACAGCTCCATCTCACTTAATTAGAGCCTTCAATTTTACTAACACCACCTCTTGTACCTGGAGTGCCTTGTAAAAAAAAATTCATATTTTTTCTGAGCCTTTGTGGGAAGGTATGCTGTGTATTCTAGCTTGTGGTGAGAAATCAATGCCAAGACACCTACTTTATACTTTACAATTCAACAAGTGTTGAGACTGTTTTGCTACTAAATAGTGCAAGAGTGTCCAATTACATATTGGATCACTAAGTACATGAAACCAAGATGTCTGGCTGCCACCACTTTGAGAAAGGTCTGCAAGGCTTAGAACTATCTAGAGGCTCTATCAGCTCAGTATATTGAATTTGAGATAGTACCTGATTTTTTAAATTTCAGAGAATTGCAGTGTTATTAGGCATTCTTGTGTTGGGGCACCTCAAAATGTGGCATATCTGGTGTGTTTTGCCGTTTGTCCCTGAACTTTTCTAACGGCACTGTACTCGAGTACTCGAGCATCATAGGGCCTTGAGTCAAAACTCTTTGTGACATGCTGAGTCATCATTCACTCAGCAATCTTGTGAAATGCCGGCACAAGTAGATGATGTCGCCCCTTCATGTAGACTAGCTACTCGTATTTTTAAACGGATCGACGAATGGACGGCGACGACAACAAAAAGAAACACCAAGTGTTCGCACAGAAATATACGATCGCCAGCGCCCGACTCAAGAGTGTGGAGGTCCTCGCGTTCTCTTCTTCTCTATCTATCGCCAGCACACTCTCTCTAGCTAACGGTAAAGATAGGAGTATATATAAACCACAGCGAAGTCGTCCTCCTATCTTTCCATGGATTTTCACACATATCCAATCCCCCCCGCGTATGTCCCCCTTTCCTTTTTCCATACTCTCATGCTAGCAAAGAACAAAGACTCCCACTATTCGTAGCCTCCAGGCATCTAGCTCTTTCACGCCGCTTTCCGGCTCTTCTGCTTCCTTTCCTATGGATGGATTAGTCCGAAACCTAAGCGCATCCCCGAAGCCTCAGCGCATTCCCGGAAACCATGCGAATCACGAAACAGCTATCATGAGAGCATGCCGAGCAGCATCTCATGACTTCCAACAGCTCCTAACATGCGGGGGGTGATAAGATAAACCGGTAATTGTGCAGTACTGGCGTGACTAAATTGAAGCCGGACACTTTGTATCGGCTGCTAGAAGCCATATCATACTGCTCAGCAAGCTCCCCCGATACCTTCTTTTGTTGTTTAGATAGCCTCCGGGGACGCGCTTGTTTGTGGCTTCAGAAATGCGCTTAGAATTCGGACATATGGGTTTGTAGAAAGCATTTCGGGCGCAGGAATGCACGAGAGCTTTGGGACGACGCAGCCGGTGGGAATGCCAGGAGGAAAGACGGGAGAAAAGCGGGAACACTGTAGGGCCGGTGTGGAAGGCTGGAAGCCCGGAGGCAGTGGGAGAGATTGTTTTCTTTTGTCGGCCCGGGGGCATGCACGGGGGTAGGGGGGACTCGCATGGAATAGTATGGGCATGCTTAGTGGCTCATGAGGGGATAGGATGTCTTTGTGGTAGTTGATATATGTTCCTATTTTGCCGTTAGCTAGTTGTTGGTGACAGTGTGTTGATGAATGAAGTGAACTTCCCCGTTCCAGAGTGTGCGATCGTTTTGTGTGTGTGAACTCTTGGCGTTTCGCCGTTTCGTTTCGTTGCTGTCCCCGTCGATCTACGTCTAAAATGGGCCTGGGGCATCGCTACCCTAAATGTCCGGCTTCAACTCGACCGTGCGAGTACTGTACCTCGTACGATACTACTAGTATCGTATCCCCCTCAGATTCGCTGTCTCCTCAGATTCGCATCCTGCGCTATGCAGGTGCACTGGCCATACCGGTAGTAATAGGGTAGACGACCCTCGACAATCCATGGTGCTTCTCTCGGTGGGCTCGCCTCCTTGTCACAGTTTATCAAAAGATTGTAGTGGTCGTAATATTGATGTTCAGTGGCATATTATTATCACTTGCTCTATGCGTGCCGGTTTGGTTAGTACCTGATCAGCGCAGCCCGGAGTCCGAATTTGAGGAGAACACGAAAAGGAATTCTACAACTATGATACTACTCCCGCCATCAGCCCAAAACCGATAGACATGGAATGACTGATTTCAAAATTGCCCTTGAAGATTGCCAACCCTAACGCGTGACTGCAACCGAAGTAAATATGCCCCCTCAAGTGGCGCCCCGCTAAAAGTGCTGGGTATTGTAAGTATCCGGGCCCTAGGAATGATTCATGAGCAGCTCCCTGAGGTTCTCCCCGTTGTCTGGGAGACAATACCACTTTTTTGTTTTTTTCCAGAAGCTCTGGCCCTTTATGCCTTCCCAAGTCGTATGTTTAAGGATTTTTCATGTATTTGGGTATGGACGTGGGTAATCGGACGGACAGGGATTACAAATATATGAGGATACATAGATTTTTAATCCCTGTCTGTCCGATCACCCACGTCCAACCCTAGTATACCTGTATTGTAGCTAAATTTCATCCGATCTTGTATGATACTAGATTATCAAGAGAGCGGAAGAGGCACAGACAATGTCTAAGAGTGCGCCATTACCAAGAATTTTTCGGCTAAAAGGTTAAGTGTGTGTGTGATGCCTTTTATACGGTACCTCTATGCTGCGGTTCAGTGGCTCTGCCTGAAAAGCAATCATGAAAATAAGGAATGTGCGCAGTCAATCAGCATGGAGCCGGGGTCGAAAGTGGGGTACAAAATCGAAAAAGAGTTGGCTTATGACATTGTTGAAAACAAAAAAAAGAACCCGCCTGATAAACCCCTCCAATTGGCTTCAGGCAGGGGCCCCCCGACCACTCCGAGAGCGGCGTTTTCTCCATCCAGTGGCCCACTGGAATATCCTGTTGCATAATTTATGTTACACATACCTACTGTCCACCAACCAGACCAGAATTTGACAGACAGGCTTTTGCGTCTAGCCAGGCCCAGGGCTGTCTAGTAGCCTCCTCTTGCTTGATCCCACCCGCGGGGTGTGATGGCGGTCCTTTCCCCTCCCGTAGCCGAGAAGGGAATTCCACTGCCCTAGGACATTTACAAGTAAATTTATTATTCTCTCTTCTAATCTTATGGTCGCTTCCTCTTTTGCTTCAAGAATTGTATCTTTCCTTCATCCCTCCTGACCCAGCGCATCAAATTTTGAAGACACCAGAATATCTCCGGCCGTGGGAGAACATGGAAAGATGGCAACAATGTACAGTATAGCACTAAGGTGTTTTTCTGTATAGGGGTCTATACCGGCTAATAAGATATTAGTGAGAGAGGTTTCCAGAGCGACAGCAATCCAAAGTTCAATTGCGGGGAACTCCTCAGGCAATAACAACAGCAACAATCAAACTACCATAAATAATTACGGTAAACAAGTGCCTTCATATGTTCCTGGTATGCAGCCTTTCATTGCCGCCTTTTGTTTTAAAATTATTTCTAAGAACTTGTGCAGCAACCTTTAAAGAGTTGGTAGCGTGTAACGGCTGGGGGGTGTCACCACCGGAAATTGGTCTAGACCACCTCCGCGACGAGTACAACCTGCCCCAAGGGGGTACTGGAACATGGATTTTCGGGGAAGCTGGGTATAAGGAGTGGCGGGAGAGCGGGGAATCCAAACTGCTTTGGCTTTGCGGTGGCCCTGGAACGGGGAAGACTATGTTGGCCAAGCGTGTTGCCGCCGAATTTCTCAAAGAGCCCAACCATCAACCAGAAGGGGTTAAATTGGGTTTCCACTTCATCTCCCCCGAACTACCCACCGAAGGAAACCCCGATGATGATGATGATGGTTTATTGCGACTCAGGCTTGCCAAAGTAGTCTGGAACATGCTGTATAGCATTCTGCAGCAGGACGAGAGCCTTTTCAAAGGCTGCAAGGCCGAACTTGAAACGCAAGGGGATGGATTTTTCACTAACCCAGATTCTTTATGGAAGGTTCTAAGAACAGCGGTCCGGGATTGCCAGACAGACCCCATATACATTCTCATAGATGGCTTAGATGGGCTTGGGGGGAGGTCGCATGGACAAGTTATTAAAAGGATTATAGGGCTAATGAAAATCCGCACAGTCAAAATTTTTCTCTCAAGTCGGAACGTACCCCACATCTCGAACAACCTGCCCCCAAACTCCGACGAATTCGCCGAGATCAACCTTGACATGAACAGCTCTGTAAGAGAGGATGTAGAAACTTTTATTAGGCGTAAAGTGAATGGGTGGGGGTGGGATGTTGAGCTGAGGCAGAAAGCAATGGAAACCCTTCTGGTGAATTCGGAAGGCATCTTCCTCTGGGTATCGTTGGCGATTAAAAGTCTAACATACTTCAGCTCGGGCCTTGATTTCGAAGAGATTCTATGGAAGCCTCTACAAGGGCTTGAAAACATGTACAAAACAATGTTGCGCACGGTCTTGTTGCGAGGGGGGTCGGGGGGAGTTCTGAACGTGATCCGGAGTGTGGCGCTCGCCTTGCGCCCGCTCACATTTAGCGAATTAGGCTTCATCTTGGCATGTATTGAGGGAAAGGCTAGAGCTCTGCAACAGCCATCTCACAGGGGGAAGAGCAGCGAGATTCGGCCGAGGACAGAGAAGGAGATCAGGATGTGTGTCCAATCCTCTATGGGGTTTCTCCGGGCTACCGAAACAACTGTATCCATTGTCCATCATACCGCAAGAGAATATCTTTTCGACGAAAACCGCGAGGACGACCCTCAGGGACTCTCTAAAAGCGAGGCAGAGCTCGCAATTTCTTGGGAGTGCTTCCGATACCTCCACCACGTCTTTGGAGACCCAGGGAGGTTACCAAGGGGGGGTGTTAGGGTGTGCCACAATGGATCCCAGGAGTTAAGCTTAGCGCGATGCCGCCAGGAAGAGGAGCCAGAGGAGGCACCATGGGAAGAGGCCCAGAGGGACCCAACGGGAGCTGCGGCCAAGTGGAAATTTCTCAAATATGCGGCAGAGTCCTGGTTCATTCATGCCCGTCGGAGCATAGAAGTTTCAAAGGACAATTTCTGCGACGACTCTACTCATAATTGGTTGCACCATCAGTTCTTTGAAACCAGCGATGTCATACGAAAGCCCTGGATTGAGCTGTGTGGAGATTGGAGAATGAAGGTTTTGGTGGGGGAGCAGACACCACTGCACATCGCGGTCTGTCTTGGGCTCATACCTCTGGTGGAAAAGGCACTATCAGATTTTACAGAGGGGACGAATAGAGATTTGCTACTACTACACCTAGCAGCCAGGTTCATGTCCGGGGCATACAAGATCCTGATTGACAAGGGTGAACCATCCCTCCTCACTAATCCAGATCCATACGGTAACACACCTCTACACGCGGCGGCCATTTTCGGCCATTTATTGATGCTGCAGGCACTAGTAAAAGTATTCGCGGGGAACACGGCATACAGTAACGAAATCAACAAGAAAAACCACTCCGGCAACACCGCACTTCACCTTGCTTTTCAATTCGACCACCCGGAGATAGTTGGCCTTCTAGTCAAGAGAGGTGCCGATACAGCCATCGAGAACAACGACCATTTCATAGCATCAGAATTAGGGGAAAAACTCGAGAGAAGAGATGGTTTGAAGATCCTGAAACAGGAGGAGAGAAGGAGGGAGGAGACCAAGGACGGTGTTGTGAAGGAGCAGCCCTGCATCACGGAAAACCCGCGAGACCTCGCTACCAATCTCTCAGGGTGGAATATGATCCCCCCCGGATACGGTATACAGGTACCTTCAAATTTTCTGGGTTTGCGGCCTTTCATTGATAGTCTTTGTATTGATCTAATGGCTAAGAACTTGTGAAGAAACCTTTTCGGAGCTGATAGCAAGTGCTGGCTGGGGAATGTCACCACCGGAAATTGATTTAGACCACCTCCGCAACGAGCACAACCTTCCAGAGGCTGACACTGGAAAATGGATTTTCGAAAGTGTTGAATATAAGAAGTGGCGGGAGGACAATGAATCCAACCTTCTATGGCTTTGCGGTGGCCCTGGAACAGGAAAGACTATGTTAGCGAAGAGGATTGCCGCCGAACTTCTCAAAGGGCCTGGTAACCATTCAGGAGGGGTCAAATTGCTTTCCCACTTCGTCTCACCCGAACTTCCTACGGAGATCTCTACTGATAATCCCCAGGCACTACGATTCAGACTTGCTAAGGTAGCCTGTGACTTATTGTATGGCATTCTGCAGCAGGATGGGAGCCTTTTCGATGGCTGCAAGGCTGAACTCGAAAGCCAAGGGGATAAATTTTTCGCCAACCCAAGTTCTGTGTGGAAGGTTCTAAGAAAAGCGATCGAGGACTGCCACACAGATCACATATGCATTCTCATCGACGGCATAGATGGGCTCAAGCCGACCTTATGTAAGGACTTGATCACAAGGATTTTGGAGCTTGCGGAAATCTCCCATGTCAAAATATTCCTCTCCAGTCGTCTTGTTTTATACGTTTCGAGTAATCTTTCTCAACACATCAAAATCAAACTTGATGAGAATGATTTTGTAAAAGCGGATGTGGAAACCTTTATCAAGCACAGAGTGAATGCGTTGGGGGAGTGGGATGTGAGGCGGAAGAAGAGAGCAAGGGAAACCCTTTTGACGAAGGGAGAAGGGATGTTCCTCTGGGCATCGTTGGCATTTGATGATTTGGCCCTTTACTCCCGGAGCCCTGATTTTAACGCCATTCTAAAGAAACTTCCGCCAAAGCTGGAGGGGGTATACCAGGAAATGATGCGCCGCATCACAGAGAGTGGAGGATCGGAAGGGGTTCTAGCCATAATCCAGCTTGTGGCGCTCGCCTTGCGCCCACTCACATTCGGCGAATTTGGCTATATCCTAGTACGCGCAAAGGGACAAGCAAACGGCAAACAGCAGTCCTCTCACCGGGGAGCAAGTACCAAAAGCCAACCAACAGAGGAGGACATCGACACGTGCTTTCAGTTAAGCCAGGGATTCCTCCGGAGTGTTGCCGGGACTGTATCCATTGTCCATCATACAGCAATCGAATACCTTTTTGACGAAGGGCGCGACCATGGCTTCCCAGTATCTTCGAAAAGTGAGGTAGATTTCATCATTTCGTGGGGGTGCTTCCAATACCTTCACACTACCTTTGACGATCTAGGTGAAGCTCGAAAGGCAGATGCCAGGGGGCATAATGATAAATCCGAAGACCCAAGCTCAAAGCGACAGCACCAGGATCCCGGAGAGATTGGATGGGAAGTTGCGCGGAAACGTGCACATGAAGCTGCCGCTAAGCACAGATATCTCCGATACGCAGCAGAATCTTGGTTCATTCATGCCCGTCGGAGCATTGAGATTTCAAAGGACAAATTCTATTACAAGTTGACTTACAACTGGTTCCAGTATCCGTTCTTCGAAACCGGTGACAAAATACGAAAGCCCTGGATTGTTCTCTGCGGAGATCCCAGAATGGAAGTTTTGGCGGGGCAGCAGACACCACTCCTCATCGCAGTATGTCTGGGGCTTGTGCCCCTGGTAGAAGAGGCCTTCTTGCGTTCCAACGAGGAAACAAACAGCACTCAGTCACTACTACACTCGGCAGCCAAGTTCATGTCTGGGGCATATAAGATCCTGATTGCCACGGGCGAACGACAGCCCCTCACGGATCCGGATCGAGACGGTAACATACAAATGCTGAAGGGCCTTATGGAAAAGTTCGCAGAGAATATTAGATATAGTAAGGAAATCAATATGAAGAACAAGTACGGCAGCACCCCGCTTCACCTCGCTGTTCTATTCGATTACCCAGATCTGGTCGAGTTTCTCGTCAAAAATGGTGCGGATATAACCATTCCAAACGATTCCGGGTTGACAGCCACAGAATTGGGGAAGAGGCTTGGGAGAGGAGACTGTCTGGATATTCTACAAGAGCTTCAGGAGATTCAGCAGCGGGGGTCCGCGGAGGAGCGTGTGGGGGAGCATGTGGAGGGTCGTGTTGAGGATCCTGCAGAGGTTTTTGCGGAGGATCCTGTGGAGAATCGCCCGGAGGAGCCTGTGGTGGGTCTTGTGGAGAAGACTGTCGGGGGGCTGCGGAGGATCCTGTGACGCCTGCAGGGGAGCTAGCAGGGGAGTAGGGTAGGAGTTGATGGATGACTCAGGGAGGGAGACTGCTGATATGGCCGAAGAGGATGTGGAAAGATTTCTAGGGAGCCCTTGGACAGAACCCCGGAAGTGTCCAGGGGGTGTGACAGAGGGGATGGTAGGGGAAAGCAGAGCGGGGACAAACGACATCGGCGCCAGAGAACGCGAGGCCATCACCAAACCACCCCCAGACAATGACCTGGTGTTAGGCATTTGGGAGGTCTTTTTCTTCCCCGTCAATCCTTTTGTAACAATTTAGACCTAGTTCATTAGGAGGAAGGGGGGGCAATCTGCTCCCGTCGTGCATTAGCAACCCGCGAGCTTTTCCCAACCTCACCATCTGGCATTACCCTCCTTTAACTAACATTACCGTCCCAACTGTATGTTCTGTGTCGGTCTCATTCATTATGCATTAGGTACTGTGGTGTAGGGAAGGATTTTCACTTGGTTAGGTTATTTTGAGGGACGAATTCTTTGATTCTCAGTGGCTCTCGCAGGCTATTACCTTCGCACTTTTTTGAGGGTTGTGTTTTCTTGTTTTTTGTTTTTTGTTTTTTTTGTTCAGTTGGATGTGAGGATTGGTTGGGCTTGGAATATTGGTGGTATGTCATGAGTTTATCGGATAGGTAAGTTGGGTTGACCATTGGCTGTGCGAGGGCACAGTCTCTCATGGGGTCGTGACGAATATCAGCGGGTGACCAACAGGGGTATCTGGCCAGTAAAAAAATCAAATTAGTCAGAGTAGGGTAACAAAAAATCCCTGTTGGTCACCAGCTGATATTCGTCACGACCCCATTAGAGACTGTATTTCGGGGCGGGTGTGACTCTCTTTCATTGGCTCGTTCGTTTTTTAAGGTTGGCAGCGTGCATGGCTATACTCTTCCTTGGGCTAGTTTTACTCGTTTGATCAATTTCTTGACAGTTTAAACTTTCCTTTTATTTTCTTAGTCTTTAGCGAAATGCGGCTCTAGTTGTATTGCACTTCCGCGATAGCATTCATCCCGGTTTATCCAAGCATAGTGATGTGAGGTTGTATATGATAACTTTGCCGCCGGTCATGGGATAGGGCGGAAAGAGCCGAGTGACCGCACATGATTCCATGCATTACTTCCATGGTTCTAGCCCTCCTTCACCCCTTGATAACAAACAACACTCACGAAATGAAGAAAAAATTCCATCTCAAACCACCTCCCTAGCCGAAACGAATATACCCCCCTGTGGTTCCTCTGTAAGCACCACCCGAACACCCGCCTCCCTCTTCCCATACTGCTCAAACTCGAACCCACTAATCGTGACCGCAGGTAGACACTTAAAACCCATCGCCGCAAACACGTTCCCAATACACCTCCTGGCCCCACCGGGATTTGAGAAACCCATAATTGCTCTCAATAGCTGCCGCCCCATCCCCCATCTGTCCACAGCTTAGGCCCAAACTCGAACCCTCGGCGCCCCATAGCACCACGCTCCTATTTGTTGCAAACGGGGAGAGGGCCATTGAGAGTCACCGGCCATTAGCAGGGTGGTCAACAACATGACCTTGGCACATCAAGAGCGATCACGACGGCCACATATCTGGAATTATTTTTCTCACATAAAGGACGGACAGGAATAATATCGAAGTTGGAGAAGGAAGTGGGAGAGAAGGAAAGAAGGCAGGACCCAGAGACAGTGTTCCCAACGGGCCAGGCCGGCCAAGCTTCGGTAAAGCCGGGCCCGGCCAGTCGAAATTCTCTCGGATCTAGCCTGGCCCGAGCCTGCAGGCCTGGTTAAGCCTGAGCCTGGCCTGGCCGGGCCCGCCTATAGGCCATATAGGCTTTTTCCCGGCTGCCTGATAGGCCGGCCTGGCC
>Ga0307517_10001438_pt1 | contig 40042 bp, 38 predicted proteins | sample 23_EM_MG_FD_194515 | JGI IMG/M metagenome (GOLD analysis project Ga0307517, IMG submission 194515) | Populus trichocarpa ectomycorrhiza microbial communities from riparian zone in the Pacific Northwest, United States - 23_EM | ecosystem: Host-associated > Plants > Roots > Unclassified | place...
TACATGAAGACAAGTCTGAGAATGTGGAGCTACAGCGGAAGGAGATGGTGTCGGGGTTCTTGGACTGTGACGATACAGAGTACAACGGGATCCTTGATGCTCTAGGAGCAGGAATTTATATCCGTGCCACTGTGCATTCAATGGAAATGATGCGTAGTGGAAGTACAAGTAGCAGAGTTGTCATGGGTCTTGTTCATTGTACCATTGTGGATTCTGATTCTGATTCTGAGATAGAAGCCTATCCTGAAAACTGCGGAGCTTAACTTCTCTAGAGGAATATGCGTGGCTATTTCCTCCCATATTTTAACCTAAATTATAATTAAACATTCGCAGAGAGCGTCTTTACATCCACTGCTTTGGGCGGGTATTTTGGGCCTATGCTTTGGGCCTATGCTTTGGGTGTGTGTTTTGGGCATAAGCTTTGGGCGTATGTTTTGGGCGTGAGCTTTGGGCGTAAGCTTTGGGCGTACGCTTTGCGCGTATGCTTTAAGTGTATGGCTTTAGAGCGCATGGCTTTGGGCGCATCACTTTGAATACGTGGTTTTGGACGTATATCTTTGGGCGTATGGATTTTGCTGAAGAAACCAGAAGCAAAGGACTAAATAGGCAATCTCAATCTGTGCTCAAGCTTATCGTTATGTGAGAATGTTTCTAACTTCTAAACTGCTATCCTATTACATTATACTGCAAAGAGTAAGGTCACCCACTCAATCATGACATAAAAGACAAGAGCGGAATCCGTATAGGCGCCGGGTATGATAACAAAAGAAATTAAACTCTAAAGGAGCGTCGGTCTCTGGAAATTCCGAGTGAGAAGAGAACAAGAAAAGAGGTAGCGTGCTGGGTAAGAATCTAACCCAAGGAACACAGCCCCCGGACTTATGATAGAGGAGAAAGAATATGGGCTAAGGATGAAACCAAACGTGAGATATTGTGGTGGATAAATACAGAAGTGGGAGTGCAGGTAAGGCAAGGTAAGGCGAACCGTATTAAGGCGAGTAAGGAAGGCAGAACCGGTGTGAGAGGTCAGGAAAAGAACTACGAGATAACAAGAAAAGAAAATAGATGGAAGTAGAAATTGTTAATCCTCCGGCTCCTGTTTCACGCGGTGAGGAAAGTGCTGGCTAGCGATATTGAGGAAGGCCTGTGTATCCATCTCGCGGTCAATTCTATCCATCTCCTCAATGTCAATTCCTTGTTCTTCTGTGTCTTCCCTAGCGGCTGCCTCGAGATCAATGATAAGATGCGCATTGCCGGCAAGGAAGCGCTTTCTCTTTGTGACAATATTTTCGATGCTGTCCTGTTGGTCTTCCAGGCTTGTGAAGAAATCCTTGTGTGTCATAGCCCGCCCAAGCAGCCTCTCTCCAATCTCTTGGGTGCTAGCACTGAAACGGTGTTCTGCAGCATCGCCGTACAGACCACGAGAGGAAGATGCAGAGTCACGACGACCTAAGTCTCGCATCCTACTTCCCAAACCTGAGCCGGAGGTTTCCCCTTAGTCCGTCATATGGACATCATCATCACACTCCTCCCAGCCCTCCACCTCCTCCTGCTCGCCCTCCACATCCTCCTCGTCATCCTCGTCGATCTCCTCTTCCCCATAGACCTCATCGGAATCCTCTGAGCCATTGCCACCCTCATCACGAGACTCATATCGGTCGATAAAATCGACATCTTCATCCTCTTCATCCTCCTCCCACTCTTCATAGACCTCCGCATTTGGCAAAAGCCACTCAACAGGCTTCACCCAGTTAATCAAAGGTCTATCCTTTTCGTCGAGCTCATCCTCTCGAACAGTCATGTCCAAATCTCCTTCCCTATCCTTCTCCGTCAATCTGTACTCAGAAGTACTGTCCTCTCCGCCGATAGGCATCGAGGGGCTTGTCCGAGCTAAAGAACACTGAATATTAGTAAGCACATCTCAAGTTAATTAGGCAAATTTTAAAATTACTTACTTGACTGTGGATTATTAGCCCGGGAGTTTCGCCTCAGGCTACCTAGTCCTATCCTAAACCTGGTGCGATGTGAGATAGGCTCCCATGGGCTCCCTGTATTATATGTAGCTGCCCTCGCCAAAGCCACAGGGCGTCCAACAGGGGACCCTGTAGGGGATACCGGGGCCCCACGCATTGTGAGTGACTGACTGCGCTCCCGAATTGCTAGCTGGCGGGTGCGCCGGGGAGGAGCGTCCTGAGATACAGAAGGCCCCGGAGGCTGTACCAGGGCAGACCCAGTTGACGAGCTTCTGGGTCACTTCACCACACGGTCGAGCAGACTCTTCATTCGCCCTGCGGGCCTCATCTTTGGTGACGGAAATACAGGCGATGCCCGCGAATTCGGTGGAGAATCGACTTCGATAGGGGTTGGGGGGTTCACAAGTGGCAAACCATCGTCGCCAAACTGGTTTGGATAGTATCGCCGCCAATCCACCAGGATTGCCACACGTTCCTGCTACAGGACCTCCTTCTCCTCCACGATCATCTCCTGATCCACTTGGGCTTTGGTCTCGTCGTCAAGCGCCTGGTACTCATCATATCTTGGCGCAAAATCACGGCGTTGATTTAGGCGCTTGCCTCGGTTCGCCCTTGCACGTTCGAAAGCGGTTTCCAAGGGGGTAAGGCTCGCCCTATGTGCATTCCTGTGGATGGTCTCAGGATTTACTGAGTGCCCCAAAGCGCCTGCCGGAAGCGGCCTCCACTTATGAGCAGATGGCATTGCTTGTGGAAAAAGGTATTCTATTCATCAATGTTAGTACATATAATTTGTGCGTATGATTTTGTGCGTATGATTTCTTTGTGCATATGATTTTGTGCGTATGATTTGTTCGTATGAACTCGGCGTGTGATTTGAGGGGTGATAAAAGAGTAAAGGAGAAAAGACCAGTGTGAAGATGGTGACTAACTTACTATTTGGGATCGGGCAATAAGTAATCTATGCAGTGACCTTTTGCCGGCGTGCCCTCTGATGTAGTGGAGAAAGTAAGGGAAGTAGGGAGGGTGGTACCAGTAGAGGGGCGTATCCGGGTTGGTGGAGCCAGAGCCATGGGTGTTTCTTTTCTTTTCGCTTTTCTTTTTTTTTGTTTTAACTGCTGAGTTTGCTTCTGTATGAAAAAGAGAAGCGGGATTGCAGCGCAAAGGGCAGAGCGACCTGAGAATTGTGTTGATGGCGAGAGCGTGCATGGAGAAGGTAAGAGTGTGGTGAGAAGGAAGAGGAGTTAATTTGGCCTCTCTTAAAAAGAAAAGAAAAGGTTGGTTCACCTCTTGAAAACATCATCACAGTCTACCCGCCGTCACGCGTCGAGCCCTCCTCTCTACAGCGGTAGCCTAACCAAAAGCCCTACCCACCAACTTCTAAGTATGATATGAATGACCCCCCAGATTCAAGCCTTCTGCTAATTGCTTTCATCATACTATCAGAGAAAGGAAATTATAACAACGAGAGCTGTGTGTTTGAGTTCGGAGCGAAGATGGGAGGGGCGCACTCTTCAGGTTCATTTTGTGACTACAATTGTACACTTTATACATAAACTGGGAAGATATAACATCTTGGAACAACTACAACGTCTAGTACAACATTGTCAAGCCATTTCTACATGGAAGGGAATGTACATTGCGTGTTATGGTAGACTGGGGGTTGCAGTTTTACGCGACTTTAACCATCGTACAATTCAAGTGTATGTATATACCCATGCCCTATCAACCTTAACTGTCATTTACTCATCTAGACATCAAGAAGCAATATACGCCTAAACTCCAGGGGACTCCCGGAAAGATTTGACGAGGGCGCTTGAAAGGCACTCCTCATGAAATAACCAATTTTTATTTTGTTGGTATAAAATAACTCTTTACCCACCCCTCCTCCAACACACTTCTTCCTCTTAGCAAGCCCTAATATCCGACTCAGCTATCAGGGAAGGTATAGGGTCCATACACATACGTACAAGTAGACATACGCACAAATACACATACGCACAAATACACATACGCACAAATACACATACGCCCAAGGAAGCAGACTCCAGTCACCTACACACCAAAGATCATTTTGCCTCTAACTTCTGAGCAAAAACCCTTCTCTCTTTTCCTGTGAACCTTCCTCACGCACCTGTCCGTCAATACAACAAACAAGCAAACACCAAAAAAGTAACTCCTGCTCAATGCCTCCCAAATGTCGCCCAAATGATGGTATCTTGGGCCACAAGGGTGGTGGAAATTGGGGGCCCCAAACTCAGCATCTTGGTCGGAAAAGAGCTGTGAGGGTTGTTGGTGGGGTCCAGCAGCCGGCTCGGTATCGAACTGGCAGGGTGGCAATTGCAGAGATTATTAAGTATCGCCGCGATGGCGGGTACCTAATTGCCAAGGCCGCGTTCTATCGTCTTTGCCAGGAGATTGTGTCAGATTTGGCACTCGAGCAACAATTCCGTTGGCAGAGATCAGCTGTTGAATGCCTCCACGTGGCAGCGGAAGAGTTCCTGGTGATGACAATGACCGGTAAGTTGAGTTCCTCGCCTAATATCATTATCTGATTTACGAATTCTTTGTTCATAGCTGGAGCCCTGGGTGCGGCACATGCTGGTCGCGTTACCCTCATGGTCCAGGACCTGAGATTCGTTGAGGATGTCATGAATGTTATAGCTGGCCAGCCAGATGGTGCCACTCGGGAAGAGATGAGACATCATCTAAATGAGGACGGTGGTGCTCCTGGGGGTGCACCTCCTCCACCTCCTCCTCCTCCTCCTCCTCTCGGGGGTGCACCTCCTCCTCCCTCTCCTCCCGGTGGTGCTCCTCGTCTCGGTGGTGCTCCTCGTCCCGGTGGTGCTCCTCGTCCCGGTGGTGCTCCTCGTCCCGGTGGTGCTCCTCGTCCCGGTGGTGCTCCTCGTCCTGCGGGTGTTCCTCCTCCCGGCCGGGCTCCCCCTCCTACTCCTCCTGGTGGTGCACCTCCTCGGCGTGGTGCCCCTCCCCGTCGCTAGGGAGCTTCTTCCCATCACTCACCCCCTGCCAATAGCAGTAGTGACAGCGACAGTGATGACAGCGATAACCCTCGTCCACCTGTACACCGTCGCTTGTATGGTGCCCCTGGGAGCACTAGCCGGACTGGTGGTAGTGGTACTATGGGGGGTACTGGGGGAGTTGTTAGACAAGGAAATTTGGTTGGGGGTGTGGGTTCTGGTATGGGAGATGGAAGTGGTAGCGAGGAAGGTGATGCGAGAGGTGCCCAGGGAGACTATGATACCGGGCATGTGGGTACTGGGAGGGGTGGTGGCAGTAGTAGTAGGGTGGTGACCGGGGCCGTCGGAGGCACTCCTGCACACCCCGCTGGAACAGGGCCGTCTGGGGCTGGGGTTAGTAGTCGTACCCCGCGGACGCCAGATCAGCCGACGCGTGTTAGGGGTTGGAGTGGTTGGAGTGGGGCTCGTAGGCGCTCTGCGGGCCCTGGTGGGAGTGGTTGGAGCGGTGGTGGCGGTAGGATGCCGACGCGCTCCGGGGGTGGTGATGGGAGGGCAGGAGCTGGTGCTGGTGGGAGCGCTACCACCTAAGCATATTGGGGGATTGTCTTTTTCTTTCCCTTAATTCACCTCTTTTTTCAACTATTATGACTTGCATTCTTCTTGTTTTCTATTACTCCATGGTGTTGTCCCCATGTGGTGGGGGGGTCAGAGCATCTTTTCTCACTTTTACACAAATCATACGACTAACTCAAACCTCCGCGTCAGATCTAACGTAGCATAATTACCTTTTATAGAACACCTATTATTATAAATACACTCTTGCTTTAACCTCACCATTTCGCTAAATGAACTCTGAACACAATAACTCCATAGCACGACTGTGGTTATGATTTGGGCGTATGGCTTGGGCGTATGGCTTGGGCGTATGGTTTGGGAGTATGGCTTGGGCGTATGATTTGAGCGTATGATTTGGACGTATGGTTTGGGTGTATGGTTTGGGCGTATGATGTGAGCGTATGATTTGGGCGTATGGTTTGGGTCTATGGTTTGGGCCTATGATTTGAGCGTATGGCTTGGGTGTATGATTTGGGCATATGGCACTAGCGGATGAATAAGGCTTATGAATTAGGCATATGATTTGAACCTGTGAATAGAGTGTATGAATTGGGCTTATGAATTAGGAGTATGGCCTGCTGAGACAATATACGTTACTAGACTAGGCAACTTGGATGTCCAATTGGTGTTGTGAATTATTCCGGTTCATATTGTATGAATCATTCCATGCAAATAAATGCCCGTATATACTTTGAGGTATGTGGTTTTTGGTATACGTCCCTGGCATGAATGGACCGAACACGAGCCGGCTCCTTGGCAAAGGGCTTTCAGCTCCCGTGACCACGCCGGTGTTTGGTCCATTCATGTCAGGGACGTGTATATGCTCACACAATTACTCAATCATGTATCCAAAGAGCAATGTTCGAGAGGGGAATATACGAAAAAGCGGGACCCTGGGCGTAGAAAATTCATTAATGGGGGGCTGTTCGGGGCATTGAACGGGGCGGGGGCCTGGACTGGGGCAGGGGCAGGGGTTGAAAAAAGAAACGCCCCGCCCTGGGCCATTGACCGGGGCAGGGCGGGGAATTCAGGGGGGGGCCCACCGGTTTCGGGGCCCTGGAGGCCCCGTAACGAACACTACTTGCAGCGATCCATTTCGGTCTAACTGGGCTTGTTGGACTTGGTATAGGTCGTCTTTTTGTCTGGGGCTGTTCCCTTGCCTGTAATCATGGCCTTTGATGTATTACACGGCTTGCCGTATGTATTCCCCTTCTTTTGTGTATGGGGTTTGCTGCTAGAAGCCTGGCTTCTATCGCTGCCTTTGTAGCCACCGGTTCTGTACATAGTAGCATCATAGCGTTCTGCGACAGCTACCATTTGATCCCAGGTGTCATCTGGTCTGAGCTGGGGCTCAACATTGCGGCGTAGTCTACAGTCCATAGCATCGAGGTATCGCTGTTTCTGTGCATAGTGCGAGATAGATCCGGCTGGGAGGTATCCTTTGAGGTCCTCTAGCTCTCCCGCTATCTTCGTTATCCGTGCTGGCTGTCAACTAGCTGTCTGGCGGGTATTCTGCCACTTGTGGTATGTGTCATCGGTGTTTGTAGAGGCTTCAAATAGCTGCTGAAGGCGTTGTGTAAACTGCGCTAGACTCAGGTCCTCCACTTCTCTGTCTAGCGTCGGATATCCGTTCTTGGCCTTGCCATCTGTGAAGGCGCCATAGTAGTCTGCCACCCCAGGGGAGTCATCATTCAGTCCTGACCTTGCCAGATGCTTTTTGACTGTTCTAAGCCATCGCTTGAGCTTGTCTGGTTTTAGGTCTTCCCCTTCACCGCTAAACATGGATGGTTTGGGAATCTTGGGAGAGTGCAACCTGGCCGTGCCTGGGTCTGCAATGGTGCCTGTAAGTGGTTCTGGGTCTGGAGGTGGTGGATCTGGTCGTTCAGGGGGCTGTCTGCCACTCCTGGATATCGAGGGTCTTTCTGGTGTATCTGGGATGAATGTGCCGGGTAGCGATTGCTCTCTATCCTGTCTAGAGGGTGCTCTAGTAGGTGTCTGACCTCCGAAGACTCCTAGAATGCTAGGTGCTGGCCACATGCTTGTAGAGGGGCGTTCTGGTGGGCGTTCAGTTTCCGAAGTTTGCTGAGCTGCTGTTCTTGCTGCTGCTGTTTCCTCAAGCTGCCGGGCGTTTCTTTGAATGAGTTCCTCAGCAGTAAGGTTGTGGTCGTCGTCTGAATCTGTATCTAGATCTCCTGGGAGGAGGTGACTGGTTCTTGCTGGTGTATCTGCTGAGCCTGGCATGGGCCCAGGGGTTGGTTCCTGTGTGGTTAGTTCTCAAGTATTGTCTGTAGGTTCTACTAAGGGACGATTGTAGGCCCTACCGGACCTGGTAACGTCGTCATTCCCGCGGATATGGCTCATCACCGGGATCCGGCTCACCCATAGCAACCATTGGAAAATCAAATCTACTTTTGATTATCTCAACAAATAAATCAGATGCTACCCTGAGAATCAAGCTACAGGTACCTTGAACTATAGAGAATCTGAAAATCCAGTTTTTTTTTCTTGTTGATAAATATTTATTCCAATATAGTGGTTTAAAGATTGAATAGTTCATAAATAAATTGCAGTTTTTCATAAGCATAAAGAAATTGGAAAGCCTGGCAGAATTACATAATAAGATAGATGAAACGATAGAATAAGCCGTAGATATTCAGAATAACCAGATTTTAATTTTCATCATAATGATTTTGGAAAGAAACAGCAGTTAAAAAAAGAGGGAGAAAATACGTCTAAATTACATACAAATTGGATCATTTTTACCATATAATATCTATATACATAGTTGGCGTATGAACTCATTATCCTGGAATAACCTTTATGATAACCTTTCAAGTTAGTATATGAAGTTTCAAGTCGGATAAATATATCCTTCTATATTTCATACAGGTTTTTAAAGATGATTGCTATATAATTCACAAGCGGTATGTGTTAATCATCAACTTGTTGAAATCAAATCATTAAGCTAACTACATGTCAATTACAAATGAGATCAGGTTTAGTAGACTCGAGTAGACAGTCTGGTCTGTAGTTTAAAGTGGATATTAATTTTAATGCATGGTAGAAAGTGAATTATTGATTTGGAACTAAAGGCAATTAATATAGAATCTAATCAACAGCCATTATTGAACCTAGCCCCAAAGAGTGCTCCTATACTTCCAGGAATATTTATGTCAATTTAATAACTTCTCATTGGTTTGAATAAGTTATTATTGCAACATAAAGATACAATAAGAATTTATTCTACCTCATTGATAGTTTGACAATGATCAATGTACAAAGTATGTAAACCTTTTATATTTACGTCCAAAATCCATATACTACCTTAGAATATGATAGTAAAAGGAATTCCAAGATAGTGAGTTCATATACCAACTACGTATGTAGATATTATATGGTAAAATCCATCCAATTTGTATGTAATTTGGATGTATTTTCTCTCTCTTTTGTAACTGCCGTTGCTTTCCAAAATGATTATGAACAAAATTAAAATCTGGTTATTCTGAATATCTAAGACTTATACTATCCTTTCATCCATTTTATTATTTAATTCTGCCAGGCTTTTCAATTCTTTTAGGCTTATGAAAATCTGCAATTTATTTATGAACTAGGCAATCTTTAAACCACTATATTGGAATAAATATTTATCACCAAGAAATAAAAACTGGATTTTCAGATTCTCTAGATTCCAGGGTACCTGTGGCTTGATTCTCAGGGTAGTATCTCCTTGATTAGGTGAGATAATTAAAAGTAGATTTGATTTGGCAATGGTTGCTATGCGTGAGCCGGATCCCCGTGATGAGCCACATTCCCGGGAATGACGTTAACGCTTCTGCTGCTGCTTTCTGCTATTGTGAATGTAGCACCTGAGCCGGGAGTTCCTTTCCCTGCCGCTCCTGCTTCTAACTAGTTATCAATATACTGGGAGGGTGATCAATTCTACCAGGCTGTTCCCAATCCTGAGAACAAAGGGGTTTCACCTGCAGTAGGCAAAAAAATGTAACAGGTTTATTCCTGTCTAACAAAAATACAATAGGACCGGCGATAGACCTCCTAGCGCTGGCGCTAAGGGCGGCTTCAGGGGACCGGAAGTAACTGATCATAGTTGAAGGACAAATGGGATTCAAGGATTGCCATTCAACGAAGTGTATTCTTAGACTGAAGGTCTGTCGAAGTCTGCTGTCTCCTGCTAGCCTGGAGACTGGTTGAAATACAAAACCCAAGAGTGATAGCCTTCCTGCAATCGCGCTCATTACCAGTAGCTGCGCACATACCGGAATCCTGTAAGCCTGCAAGACCAAAGAAAGAAACAAAGTCAACCTTCACCAGTACTACATGACCATTCCATAACCAGAATCCTAAATATAAACTTCCCGCAATGCAAACTAAACATAGCAATACGATAGCATAGCCTATCTGACTAAGAGACCGTGGCGGAGCTGAAATCAAATCAAATAAACCAAATATAAATATCCTAAACATAGGAGATCCTGCACTGCCCGCTCCTGTGTACTGTTACCGGAACATGTACACATGTTACACAAACCAGTTGCCAGGATTGTAGTAATGTGGATGTACCATATGAGGATAATACCTCTTATTTATCGCTGTCATCCTCAGACATCCTTGACACTGTGCATCGAAGTGAGCTTCTCTTTACAATATTGCTACTACGAGCTGGTGGACTTGCCATCCTTCTCGTCCGCTCCACCTCCAGCGATTGAAATCTCAACACCATGAGAAATCATCGTGAGAGTGTCTACCGCCTCTGCCCTCCCCCGATGGCTTCTGCCTAGGAGTAGTACGCACCCGCCTTTCCTTTTCCTCTCTCTGAGGTCTCTGGCCTCCCCTCCCACTGGGTTCCTGATTCTGTTCTCGTTTAAGCACGCTTGCGTTGATGTTTCTCCCCCTTACCCCGCACTTCGCGACGCTTTTCGCTTAGCGACTTGCACGGTCGGCAACCCTCTTTCCATTGTCAACACACGGTTGCTAGTTTCGGGCTATCAGTGAAGTAGTTGCCCTGGTGGCCCTGCTCTCTGGTATTGCAATCTCTCCTGAGTCGCTCGGTCGGTACGGTCGGCATTCGAAAAATCGTCACCCTATCTCCGTCCTCCGTGTTCGTACTTCTTGGTTACTGGCGAGCCTTGCCTCTCCCGCTTCCCACCCGTTGGATCCGCTTGCACCGTACTGCTACACCCTCCTTAGCTGGCACGTTACTGCCCCCTCCTCTACTCCTTTCCTCGGGTCTCCCTCTTGTCCGGGATCTCCTCCGGTAGTGACGCTCTCTCTCTTGTAACAAAGGACCACACGAGTGAAGCGGTAACTTTGTCTGGTCGGCCCAAGGTGTATCCGCCGTGGCTGGCATCCACTCTGCTGCGTGGCTCCCCTCGCTGGGTGACTCCCCTCGTCCTTCTCCCGCTCCTGCGATTTACTGTACGGTCGCAACCCCCGAGTAGGTTATGGCTTGTCATGGTATTGCACTATCTCCTTGGCATGTCCTAAAGTCTGAAAGGTCGCCGATACTGGGGACAGTCCGTCCCCGCCCCGCTCGCCCCTGTGGCCCTCGTGGGTTCGGGGTTCAGTACGATTTCGTTAGGGCAACCAGCAACAGTAGTTTTAGCTCTCCTTTTTGTCGGCGCTTGTGCCGTGCAAATCCTTTCATTTGTTTTTGGGGGGCCGCCGAAGGGTTTGTGTCTTTCCCTGTTTTCATTTCTATACCTGTCTTTCCTTACGTGTCTGGAGGAGGGTATTGCTCTGTCTTGCCTTCGTCTTAGGTGCTGCGAGGGGGAGGGATGGGCTCTGGGTTTGAGGGGTTTGATTTTTCCCATGAGGGGGTGTAGCGCGCGGTTGGATTCCTTATAGGTTTTGTTTCTGTCATCGCTAGCGCTCCATACTGTTTCTTGTACCTAAAATCAATGAATACATGATATTAAAAAAAAAAAAAAAAAAAGACCTGTTCGACTTGCCAAATGGCCGGCAAATCATATTCCCCTTGTTGCCAAGTCGTTGAGCCAGTAGAATTGTCAGCTACCATTAGGCTTCCTCCATTGCCAGACTCTAGTCGAAGATGATGGCTTAATGTACAATAATGATTATGGCATGAAGGATATCCCGGAAAAACAACATTTGAATTATCTTATCAAGGAGTATCAGAGATCCCAGGAGAAGCGGAAATGTCGGCCTGCTTTTGATGCTGAGATCATAAAGACGACCTACGTCTAAGAGAGTGTTTACAGGGGATGGTTTTGACAGCCTGAGAGAAGAACTGATAGATTTGATGGCTTGCCGACTATTGGCGATGTCTACCTAGATCAGGTGTGGATTAATGGTCTGGACTGTGATTTCAAAGGGTTATTGAGTGTTTCCTTAGATTTCTTTTATTTCATAATTGACTGGCTGAAAGCGATGTTTAGTCTGGTTCTTTCGAGATCGTGATCCCTTACTTGGAGAATGTGTGATCTGCTGCTGGTAAATAATCACCATTTGTCGACCAAGACTTCTGAGGTTGACTATCAGGCTTTCATTGTGCCACCAACCCTTGTGTGATTTTCAGGGTGAGCATTATGCCAATTGACAACATATTGTACCCCATACTAGGGCTATCATAGAACTAACCACACAGGGGCCAACGGTGGGAAATAATTCCGACAGTCCAATACGCAGTCCCACAGTGCCACACATGTTGATGTGTAGGCGCGGTTGTAATCGGGACACTCTATAGGAAAACGGATCCTCAGATAGCCATTGCACCAAGGACTTAAGGTAGACGTAAGGATCAAAAATGATAAAAGATAATTTAAAGTAGAATCACGCAGTGAAACTTAATACCATTAAGCCTGAAAGCTTGACTCAATAATCTCTCTGGAGGATTGTGGGTTATCAGAATACGGTGTCTCTCACTGTAGTTAAGTAGAATAAATATAAAGCCAACAAACATCCGTCTACCATTCAGATCTTTCATGAGCACTCTGCTCAGCTCAGGGCACTCCTACTTACCTGCCTAGACTTGACTAACACTAGGAAGTAGTGAGACCGCTCGGATATAAACTATCTTCTCAAATAAGAAGTGCTCCCGGATATGTCCTTCCCGCTACATCTGCAAGAGCGAACACACTTTCAGATCCTTAGCATGTCAGTAGCCGACCAACATGCCCACTCTAGATACAATATCCACCGGGGCTCACTAGCCCAGTGCTGGCTTCATCTCTACAAGCTCCGCAGTCTATTGGCAAATCTACTTGCCTATACAGAGCATCTAAACTACATGCTCCGATAATAAGGAATCTCCTCTTATTGGACTGCTTGTGCGCTACCCACAGCCAACCATGCATGACCCTCTTTAATCGTAACAAGACCCACACCTCAAGAGTCGACTAATTATCTATGGTAATGCTACAGTTCACGGGGTAGCTTGGGACTGGTATAGCGGGGGTTGTCGTAGAAGCCTTGCAGCTTCCCTTGTCAGCACTACTAAGCCCTCTGCAGTTGACCATACTACTACACGAAGGTCAAAGTCCACCCGTAGATGGTTCCAAGGCGATATCCATCTGGTGCCCCAGGAGGCAGCCAGCCTCACGCCCCTTTTATAACCTCTGAAGGGCTTGTATTGAGATAGTAGGCCACACCTCATACGGTTTATGGGTGTATTCCTATGATCTCACTTTACATGGAGGCACACAGCTAGACAGCAGTAGAATGCCATAGCGCTGTACCAACGCTGGGGCCAGAGGGAGGTGTTAGGAATATCTGCTCAAAGTTACTGGAGGTTCAGACCACACCTGCTCCGTCTGTAGCGTATTTCGTGACATACAATGCTGTCCTGTAAACATCTAAGAGCACCACTATACCTGGAAAACTTTCCCCTCAGTCTGCAAATGACTTTGTTGGTGAAGGTACAGTTTCTGGAGTCCCTCAGTAGGGTAACAGTTTCATTTGTATGCTACTCCATTTTTCTTAAATATTTCACCTTATAAACCTTCATGTAACACTCTTTATAAATACCCTGCCATCATTGCGAGTTGAACACAGGACCTTCCATACAAGTCAAGTGACATATCTACCATGCTACCATGTTACCTTATAGACACTTGTACCAACTCATACCTACCAATAGTATACTCACTATAATAGGATAGTTATACCACTCCCCGCTTCTCTAGATCTGTCTTCCGATCTTCACACCACCTTTTCTTTCCACCGATAGGTGCGATAACAACCCTATTGTCTCTAGCCTTAGACAGGTACCTGTCATGGAAAGTTACCAACGTCTTCATACTAGTACCTTCTACCATCTTGAACCACTGCAAGAACTTTCTTCTGCCTGGTACTCTTCCCAAGCAACACAATATGGGTCAAAGCGGTGTGCAAATTTTGACTTACGATTTCCATACCACTGGCTGTCTACTACTTCAGGGACAATGTAACTGGGCTCACTGTCAATATTGTGCCGTGCTGGTATTCCCCACAAAGGTCTCCCAATCGGGTCCTCGTGATTGGGTTCCCTCAGCCCGATAATGAATACTGGCATGATTCTCGACCTGGCAGGCAATTCTATCTCATAGGCTCTCGATCTGATTTTTCCGTTCATCACGAATGTCCCCAATATTTTATGGTCTAGCCTTTCCCTAGCCCTCTCTCTGCCGCGCCTTTTTCATTCTTCATCATGTGATCAACTTTCTTTGCCCTGCCTTGACTGACATGCTCAAGTGTGACATATTCTGAAGAATGCTGATCTTTTTGATCATACTATATCCTTTGTCTTTCTTGTGCCATCTGTAAGGTCTCTCAAATCTCTTACCACGTTTCTTCCCAATCCTTCACTATGAGTTCACTATCAGGGTGTATTGCTTGATTATCTAACATCATCCCCGACCATTGTGTTTAAGGAGTGAATCCATAATTAATTACAAAAGTACTAGCCTTAGCGGATTCTGACAGCGAAAGGTTATAGGCTTGTTCCGCAAAGAGAAGCAACAAAGCCTAATCATCCTGCTGGTATGAACAGTAACTAAAGAAATACTCCTCTAGTGTCTGATTCACGCTTTCTGTTTCTACATGAGTTTCCGGATGGAATGCGGTGAAGACGTGTAACCTTACTTGCAGTAGTGGAATTAGGCTCATCCAGCACTTGGATGTAAACCGCATATTCGGGTCACAGATAATTGTTTCTGGGAGACTATCCAGGCGCCAGATTTCCTTCCGAACTATCAGGGCTTGTGCTTTAATGTCCTCGTCTGCTTTAATAGGTGTGAAAGGTGCCACTTTCGAGAACCAGTCTACCATGACGCTATCTTTGTATAACCTTCTGATTTGGGTAGCCCCACAAGGAAGTCCATGGATATGGAGGTCCACCTTGTTATAGGATCATCTATAGGCGCTAACAGCCTATACTTCATATGCCGGATGACCTTATTATGATGATATACATTGTATGAGCACACATACTCTGTAATCTGTTGATCCATCTTTCGCGAATAGAAGTTTGCCCTAACCCTATGAACAATCTTGTAGGTTGCGAATTGTCCAGCTATATGTGAATCATGCTCATCCTCCATGATTATTCACTTCAAGGCCAGGTACTTCGAGATATACCACTTATTGATGTAACAGAATAAATCCTTGATGATACTTAGACTTATATCACCTCTCTTCTGGCACTTAAGTACCGACTTGAATGTATCCAAGTAGGTTTGGTCTTGATCGGCGGCCTTAAGTAGAGCTGCGCTCAACGTGGACTGTGGCCACAATCCTTGGCCGGACTGCAACACCTGTGGTCGCAAGATCTCCCACTCCTGACCAACCTACTGATGGGAGCGGACCAAAGTGTAAGGATCAGAATTATTCCCGCCTCCAGAGAGGTCGTCCCTTCACTTTGTCAATGCATCAGCCTTCTCCTTAAGCCTTCCGTCACTGTAAATGACGTTGAAATTGTACCATTGCAGGGATTCCATCCCGCGATGCTACCCTCTGTTGAGGACTTTGGTAGTATTGAAGTACTCCAAATTCTTTTGTTCAGTATAGACTGTTATTCGATCTTCCACAGACCTCAACATATATTGACATTGTCGAAATGTAGCAGCTAAGGATGTCATTTCGTTATTGTGAACATCATAGTTTACTTAGGCTGGAGTGAATCTTCGGGTATGAAAGGGGGACTGGATTGCATCACTCATCTTCACACAGCTGCGATAGCACTGCTCCCAGAGCAAAGTCACTGGCATCAGTCTCCAACTTCTTGGAACGAGTGTCATCAGAGCGCGTTAAAATAGTACCAGTGGTGAATGCTCTTTTAAGCCATCAAAGGCCTCTTGACATGCCCAGGTCCAATTCTGCTTGATGCCCTTCTTAGTTAGGTCGGTTAAAGGTTTGGCAATCTTACTAAACCCCGTAATAAACAGATTGCAAAAATTAGAAAAGTCCATAAGACTTTGTACATCAACGACCTTGTGTGATGGTAAACCCGTGATAATCTCTTCAACCATCTTGGTTGTTATTGATATTCCACAGTCACAGATCTTGTATCCAAGGAATTCTTCTCCTCTTGCATTCAAGCTTCACTTCTTTATGCTAACACATTGGCATGCCGTTCGCAGGCTATCCATCACTTTCCTTAACATAGGAACATGCTCTTCAATGGCCTCAGAATCGATTAGGATATCATCCATATCGGCAATAACTCCTACATCTAACACATCACGGAATACATCCTTGATTATTCCCTCACAAGTTGATGCTGCATTGAAAAGTCCAAAAGACATGACAGTATATTCGTATAGGCCATACCCACTCTTGAAAGCACGTCTTCACCGGTCCAGCGGCCCATTCCACAATCAAACATGTTGTTCGGATCCTCAGCCAATAGCTCTTCGCACATGAATAACTCTCTGGGACTCTTGCTTCGGACACAATGGGTCTTACAATAGGCTGAGCGCCTCTTCTGACTCACCTTCTCCCACTTGATATCTCGGTTGTCGTTCTTCAACCACCCCATCGGCAGGTGACCATCCAGATGTCCTGGTGGCATATTGGCAAGCTCAATTCACATCTTATTGGTATGGTCTCCTATTTGACATGTCGACTGTCTTCGTATAGTAGAGACCTGAGCATGGGATATTGTTCCCGCTTGTGTCTGAAATAGGTGTCGGAGTATCCTGTGGTATTCATGGTGGCTGGGTATTTGTAACCCAAGTGCTACTCTGTACTGCACTCATAGCACCACTATCTAACAATAAAAGAGCCTCCTTGCTCGGTTTCATGCCCTTGTGGCTCTATTCACGCCTCACATTCACATATATCGATCTAGTGTGTAGCAGAGGGCCTGCAAGCCTCAACCGCTTAGCAGGTCTCTCATTGGTAAACATTGTTGGTTAGTGTCAGGTCTAGAGTGGTGTGTTCTAGGGATCACTACTTAATATCTCTTGCCTTCTGACACACAAGCAGCCACAACAAGTCGTAAGTAGTTATCATATAGGTATAATTACGGGGTTGCAAACAGCTTGGGGGTTTACTACCACACTAGCATGATTTCGGGTCCTTAACCCTCCTCAGGTACACTAGCAAAATAACTTCAATTACTAAGCCAAGTCCAGTCTGACGAAATCAAATGATAACCCTAAAAAACTTGAAACCCAAAAACCAAAAAGCCAAAAAACCAACACCCCTTCCTTCCTTATGAAATACAGCAACCTTTCTCAGAATCAGATAAGAAATGAAATCAACAAGAAAAATACAAACAAGCAAGCCCGTACCAGTCCTATAACCGGCACAGGAGGAAAGAAACTTGTACTCAATTCCTATAGGTTCATGTTGGTTCCAGCTTGAAGTTACTTTCCAGCGGACAACATATAGATTATCTCACTCTTCTGTATTTATGTCGCCTTTCCAGGCCTGAATTTTAATTACTATTCTCTTGTATTTTAGTATTTCTTGGAGCAGGAACTTACCTAGTCAGAAGCATCTGTATTGACATGAAGTATTTGCGGGGCAGACCCACGGATCTCTGTCTCCATTCTGTTAACAGGAGCCTCAATGTGTCTAGCTTGGGGAACCGGAGCACGCTCTGAGAATCCAGTTTCATTCATAATTCACTTACGATTAAGCTTAGCTGAGGTGACAACAGAATATGCAGCAGGACATTTGTGCCAGACGTGATTCGGATGTCCACAGCGAGAGCATTGATTCAACTGTTTGCTCCTGTCAATTAGAGTTTGCGCTATATCTATATCCGCCTTGGCATACTCTAATTCTGGGGGTCAAAAAGACTGTGGTGCTTGGTTGGTAGGTTGGGGATTGCGAGGACATGAACCCTTTCTCTCGTTCCTCTGTTTCTTAGAAGTAGTAAGCGTATTATCACTCATGTTATGGTGAGAAGAGACCTTTGGCTTGCCAACTGTACGGTTTAAAGAACCGACATCTTCTGGCTGGTAACCTGTGTTTCATAGAAGGTTCAAGTACTCAACATACTCTTCAGGGTGTGGCATCTTCATAGGCCACTCGTTACAGAGATCAGTTGTCATCCCCATACGAGCTTTATCCTTCACATACTCCCCACCATATTTTAACTCATTCGCCAGCCTGATTGGTTCATCAAGCAATAGATCAATCCTCCCAGACCGTATAGATAAACCATTCAACACCCAAGGAGAGCTATCTCAATCCGAATACCCGAAAAACTGGACACTTAAGGTTTGCAACAGCCTTCCCAGGTTCTGAAAAGATTATCTAGGTCAAATGGTCTTTTGTCACTGATACGTGCATCCCTATTGTTATTGACAGGGATGCTCTGGTCTGACCTTTTGGCTCTGGCTCTAAGGAGGAGGATGACATGGCTGCTTTTACACATGTCATCCCCAAGGGATTTCCTAACATAATTCAGCTTAATCTCGACATCTTGTATAAAACATTGGGTATCCGAAGGGTCACCATCAAAAGGGTTAACCCCCAAGGCTCAGGCTTCTTGGGCTTGTGAGCAGATCCCTTATCCTTCCTTTGCCTCTTACGAAGCTTCAGAAGTGCTCTTAATCATTGATGATACATTTGCTTCCTTGTCTGATCCGAGTGGTCCCTACAACCACCAAGCAATTTGCACAGATCGAAAGGGGGAGAGTCGGAGTTGTCACTATCGGAAGAGGAACCAGAATCACGCATCTCGCCTCCTCCAGTGACATTACCACCTCTGGGTGGGATTCCCCCTCCATCTCCATAATTCCCTTCCGTATTGCTACCTCAGGTAGCCCTTGGCGTATCATACTCACTAAACCTTGAACCTACCCAGGGATCTTCATTCCTTCTATCTGAACTGGCTTTTTACATAGTCCAAGATATGCGGAGTTTGGTTGGTGGTATTCTGTGAGGGTGGGAATCCCTTATTGAAATCCCAACAATCATTCAACACAATATGAATTCACGCTTTACAATAAGAGCAACAGATCATTTTCAACTTCAAGGGTTGAGGTTCAGAACTTGGGGGACGAATCCTAGGTTCACCATCACTTCGTAAACCAAGTATTACCTGAGTCCAGATAATTTCCCTCACCCATGAACCTACAACTTGGTGAACCAAAAGCAGTAGCTGATTGCGCTGACGGCCTCCGAAATACACCCCATCCTGCCTGACCCTCAGGTTTTCCAGACGCTGCAGGAACCTTTGCCGGCACAAAGGCCGTTAGGTTGTCAGTTGGGGCTGGCAACCGAGTTGATCTAGCGACTGCATAAGGAGGTTCATCTTCTACCACAATCACAGGGGTTTTGACTCAACTACCCAGAGGGCAGCTGCCAGCGGATTTGTAGTAGGGATTGCCAGTTGAGTGGAAACACAACCAGAACCAGTACCCGTCTGCCATTCCTTGCCAACCTTCTGTCTTTCCCGAGCCTGACCCAGAGAAGTACTGGTAGCGTGGGTTTGTCCTCTCAGGCTAAGGCCTTGTGCAATAGCGGTTTCAAACAGGGATAGCAATGATGCAGATTGAGTAAGCTGCTGTTCCCGCTCCCTAAACTGCTGCTGCTGGGCATCCAGCGGCATTTGCTCTCTCATGATTTGTGCTCCAAGTTCGGTCACAATCAACTCGTATCTTTCATCAACCATATGCTTGGCCCGTTCCGCAGCATAGTGAACAAGCAATGCTTGCCATAAAGGCACCAAGGAAGTTACTCTCATTACACCATTATTTTCGAGGTCAATGTCATAGTTTTCGTGTCAGTCTTGTTCGAGGGCTGCTACTCTTCCCTTTAACATCTGCACCGACATTGTCTGCCAACGGAATCTGTTCTGCTGTTCCCGCATCCACTGGCATGTATTCGCACACACAAACTAAAATATCTTATAACTCAATACACCCAAAATGCAAATTTACCTGATTTCCCAGAACTGTACCTATATCAACAGAAGAAATAATCTCTTCTTATAGTTAAACCCAACAATACTATAGTTGTTTGAAAGCAGATCATCCTATAATTTCAGATTCCTTTCTAGCTGTAGTTCCGATTATTATCTATATTTTTCTAAGCTTTATTTTATTATTTTGGTTATACATTAGACCAGAATAAGAGATCTGATCAGTTATTGTGATAGTCTAAATTGTGTTATGAGCGAAGAGATATCCTGCTTGTATCAGGATACAATGCAGGCGGATCAGATACAGGATCTGTTTTTGCTGCTCTACTGTCGTTACAGCTCTTCACATACTACAAGGGTTAGTGTCCAACCAAGTATGGTGAAGGAGCTCCCATTGAAAGCACATTTTCGCCTTTTTCAGCTTAATTCTTCACATCTTAATATACCTCACTTGCTCTATTACTAATAACTAGTTTGCTGTATTATCTCCTGAACTACAGAGATATTCAGATCTATTTAAAATGTTTAAACTTCGCTTATTTGAGTACCTGCGAACACATCTGTGCTGATGATTTCTTTTCCAATATTGCCATTCGCTGTAGTACTAATGCACCATTATGAGCCCTATATCCAGGCCTTGTTTTAAGCCCTAGCCTTTTTCATATCACCATTGTTCAAATAATTAGAATTCTATATTTAAACGCGCCTGTATGTCTCCGCTGTTTAACACATACCAAATAATATATGAACACCTAGCCATCAGCAAACTACCAACCATAGAGTCCTTTATATGGCATATTGCACCCTAAAAAACACAGGCCCCCAACCCTTTTCCCACCATACCTGACCTGTCTCCAACAGTCATCCCTTTTATCACTTACTTGCTTTCGTCAACAAGCTCACACACCCAAGACTCTTGGCCTTGTAATACTACTTTAATAAGCTAACTTTTACTTGTTTCCTTAATTCCATCCAACACTTCATTTCTTATCAGGTAACCATTGATTTAACTCAGATTTTGGTTTCAAGTCCATATTTCTATCACCAAAAACCTATTTCTAATTATGTCGAGCTCTGTGTTTACTCAATCACACCCACCAAACCTGCTTCTATTATCCAGTGCTTATGCAAAAGATTATTTTAATACTATTCCAACTCTTAAATCCTCTAAAATGAAAAACTACCTGGGGCCCCATGGTGTGGTGTCTCATATGCATAGTGTGAGCAAAGAGGCGAATAATATACAAATTGACAAACTAATATCGTATTATCAAATGTCACTAATAGAATTTCTGATGACCAAGAGGACAAGTATTGGATATTTCGGGTGCTTGATGATCTAGCAAATATTTCTATATCCAATCATACTGGACAACTAATTGCAATTAGCCTACACTTGAAACTGGAAAAGAGGAAAATATTTTTAATAGTAGCTGAGAAAGGAAAGGTAAAGGATGGAGGATTGGAGTACTTAAGCCAGTTGTGGGATATATTAAGGCAATTCTTGGTGAAGTTTGCCAAAATCATAAACTACTATGGAAATCTCCCAGGAAGTCAATTCTTACAACTACCCAGAGTTTCTTCTAACATGCTATCTGATTTTGTTTGTGATATTTGAATCAGACTATTGTCTCTTATCTATTGTTACATGAAGAATATTATAGGCATTTTCATGATTACCCAAGTTCCAAATCTTCATGAGAAAACTTCATTAGGCTTGTCAAAAACAATTTGGGAGGTGTTTGGCACACCGTGTGTTCAAATAACTGTTATTTTAAAACGCATTTTGCAGATTAGATTTGGACACATTTTGAATAGACCAATCACAATTCATACAAAGGGATTATATAAGGACATTTTCAGATGATGTAATCCCTTTTCCTCTCTTTTGATTGAGATGTTGAAAATCTAATCTCAATCTAATCTGCAAAATGTGTTTTGAAATAATGGTTATTTGAACACACGGTGTGCCATACACCCCCTTAATCATTACAAACAGGATCTCTACTGTGCCCACCTGCATCTAGAGTATGCATACCAGAATTATACCTCAAACCTTACAAGTGTTCAGGATTATAAATAATTGTAAATTCTTTTTCTTTTTCATAAAGGGTATAATACAATCTTTCAGGTACAAAATTTCATTCCCAATATATTTTATTTTTATAATACTTCTGTTAGTAATATTGGTATGTTTTTTTCCCTTTTGCTAGCACTATCCCTATGTTTACTCCTCTGTGACTTACAATCAACTAGTTCTATACCTTAATAACTTCATTTCATTCTGTACTCTAATATTATACCTTCAATGACTGACCTTCGGCATGCTCTTTAAAGGTTGACAAGTCTACATGCAAATTTTCAAATATTAATTGGATTTGCCCACATCCTATAATTGCAAGTTGCCTTACAATATAAGTTAGGAATTGTGGCAATTATTCTCCTTACCAGAAGATAAGTTACTTCACCCCCAACCTCCACTGAATATCAAAAGAGAATCCTTCAAATTGTTTCCACATGCTACTTAGTAGAAGGAAAATGGATAGCAAAGCAGGTACAGGTGTTATCCTTCTGGTTTCTCCAGCCTCAAAGGCTGGCTGCTCTCCTCTATTGCGAATGTGCTTTAATTGACTATTTTTCCCAGGTATCCAAGTCAACTTCCTTTTGATCATGTTATTCAAGAGCCTGCAATAATTTTCAAAAACTACTGTATTTTCTATTTCAACTATTGAGAATGGCAGGAAATATCACAAATAGTGGAGATATTATTAGCAAGAAAGAGAACAATACACAATGAAATCACAGGATTGTTGACTATTGGACAATAATGCCTGCTTTTTGTTATATTGGAGAGTTCAAGCTGAATCGTACAGCATGCCAGAAATGGATTCAGTTATATAATCAACCAGGTTTCCTCAATCTTTATTGATCAGGAATGCATACCAAATAGTATAGCCTTAGCATAAATCACAATTCTACAAGGAGGCTATAGGAAAGTATACAGTTGATAAAGTTTCCAGTATGTACTATAAGCATTGTTGTGCAAAAGTTTGACTCTACATGACCGCTGATGGCAGTAATGCAGAATCGAATAGAATTACAGGACACTTGATGCTCAAGATGACCAAGTAGTTCAACTTGAAGTTGTAGTATTTATTGGAAATATGTTTCAATAAGATGTCTACGCGAATTAATATTTCCATGATTAATTACTGGCTTGTTTAATATGGCTCATAGTTGGCCTTGTTTTTATTTTATTTTTATACAGGATAATTCCTGTAGGCCTGAGGTTGGGGGGTTAGTTGAGAAGGGGATATTCAGTTCAGTTCAGATTAGAGTGCCAAAAGGAAACAATAGAAGATAAGGTGTAATTACTACCCTTTCTACCAGGACATGCTCTTCAGTTTCTTTAGTAATTGTTCTACTAGATACTGACCAGAATAATGCATCCTGGTCTCAATGTCTGTATTTTGTTGTACTATAGCACTAAACTTATCAGAAAAATATCAAAGCCTGGTAGCTTTGCTCTCCCTGGGTAATTCAGAAGCACTATATATGCACGGATTCAGGAATATGTCAATATGTTGCATAATAACCTTTATAATAAAGCAATTTGACAAAGATTGGTTTTTCTAATTTGTGCCATTCAAAATGTACACATGAAATTGCACAACTTCCAAAAAAACCACACTTTTCAACGAAACACATATTGGAAGAAAAAAACATCAGGGTCAGAGAGCGAATGGTAGAGAACAGGCATAAAGTTTTTCTTCTTCCATTATTATCTCTTTTGTTGAAAGCGTTGTTTTTTGGAATATTTAGACTTCGGGTAGGGAAAGGACAAATATGAACAAATAGGTATACTTGAAAGGCTTAGTAATCTGTACTTTATTGTTTAAGAAATAGGGTTTTGGCCCTTAGATGAACTATATCATGCACTAAATATATTTTTCTCATAATTAAATAATTTTATTCTTTTTTATATATTTATAATATATTATTATTTGGACCCTTTACTATAAACTCATTCACAATACCAGGCTTGGCATCAAAATATGTACAGCTACAAGTTATATATTCTTTCAGCCTCAAGCATGTCTTGAATGGCAAGAGCCATACTTCGCTTGGAAAATCTAAGTTCAAGGTTGAAATTCCTAGTTTCTTAGTGTGCACATGTCACAAATTGTGACTAAGCAAGGCAGATTTTACATGACTAATACTTATTAGGCATAATGCACGTTAGTTTCATGCTATGGTTCCTGCCGTCTATACTGTCAACCCAATCTTTTGCAACGGGGATGCCTTGGCATAAAGATTAGGTGGACATGGTCGACTCCTGCCGAGTTCATGGTTTCGATAATAATTTCTAAGCATCGAAGTATATGAAGTAATACTATGCCGTGTTGGAGAATAGAACTTATCTACACTTTCTGAATGGCAAGGCGTCCCCCATCGCAAAAGATTTGGTTGACAGTCTAGACGGCCAGAATCATATAATGTTATTTGACTCACAGCATATCTTATGACTACGGAATAGCTCGTGATCGTTCTGTTATGATTCGTTGATTGTTTTGATGACTCATGATTGTGAGTCATATGATGTAATGACTTTCACACATGACTCACACTATGTGTTATGGGTTTCACGCATATGTCTCATTTGAGCATATGACTTGTTTTATGAGTTTTGATTTGTTGACCATATATTGCACAGTGACTCATATGAGTCATTGAAGTTATGTAATGCGAGATGATGAGTCACCTGGGTTACGGCTGTGATGATGCCTATATAAGGCAGGCCCTGAGGCCTAAGCGATAGGACACGAACCATTGCAACAACACCTCCAGCGATTGAAATCTCAATACAACGAGAAATCATGACGACTTTCCCCCACCCACCTCTCTTCTCTCACGATGGTTACTGCCTAGGAGTTGACGTTAAGCCATCTACCCTCCTCTCCTGTGGCATGTCTGCCTCACCTCCTTGGGGTTCTCGTTCTCGTTCATCGTTGACACCCGCTCATGAAGTTCGGTTCTCCCCCTTACCCCGAACTTCCTTTGCACCTCGCTTAGGATTTTGCGCGGTCGGAAAGCTGCTCGCTTTGCTCACGGTCGGCATTACAGTGTCGGACTCTCGGTCGGAGTAAGACTCCGCTCTCTGGGCTTGTACCTCTGATGGGGAAAGCTTCGGTTAGTAACATCTCGGTCCCGCCTCGGTTCGTCGTTGTCCCAAAAGGCCTTGCTATGGCCCATTTGTCTGCTGTGGCTAGCCTGCTCGCAATCCTTCCTCTACCCCTCCCCCTGTTCCATCCCGTGGCTCGGTTACAGCCAACTTCCTCTCCCTGGCTGGCACCCTACTGCTCATCGTCGGCTGGCACCCTACTGCTACACTCCGGCTGGCACCCTACTGCTTATCATCGTTGGCTGGCATCCCCTCTGCCTAGTGGCTCCGCTTGCCCTCTACCCTCCTGATCGGATGACCCTTCCTCGGTTACGCCTAGTCGTGGTATAGCACTGCCTCCGTGGCTTTGTCCAACGCCTTGGATCGATGTAATGACCTGCCCGACCGTACATCATGGTTTTGGTGGACCCTCTGGTTCTGAGTTTTCATATGTCGCCGATCAACAATCCTCTCCCCGCGGCCAGCGTTTCTGGCCATTAGAGTCTTTTCTTTTGTTTTGGTGAGCCTGCGGAAGGGTTTGGGTCTCTCTACCTGTACGTTCTTATCTATTGTTTCCTTACGTGTCTGAGGTTTTCATCTTAGGTGCTAGGCGGGGGGGACTTTTCCTATGAGTTCGGGGTGTTTGATTTTTCCCATGAAGAGGTGAAGCGGCTCGTGGTATTTGTTTATCTGTTTTTTTCTCTCCATAGCTCGCGCTGCATGAGGCTGTTTGTACCTTAAAACAAATCACGCATGATTACAAAACAAAACAAAAGGCCTAAGCGATAGGATCTTCATGCAACTATCTAAATACTTTTCTCTACGATGGAATTGCAATATAATTCTGTTTATCTTTACCATACCAAATTCTACGAATACTCTGCGGACAAACTCTCTACACCTGTGACTGTTGTGACAGTCTGAAGGGGCGCAGCTATAATATAGAACTATCAAGATAGTTCTATATCACGACAAGACTTTCCGTTCTATCTGATGAGATAGACGAATTAAGAAGACGACATGGCAAGTCTGCACTATCTGTTGAGGTAGCGAAATCTTAAGCAGGTAAGGTCGTTACCTGTTGTAATATTACGTGCGGACAATAGGATTGTTACAGCATACATATAATTTGCAAGGGGTAGAAACTCAAACTTTGTGACTTATAGAATACAAAAATAGACACCAAATACCTTTTAATATTGCAATTTCCAACCCCCCCCAAAGGTACCTCGTTCCTCCACATTTTTAAAAAGTTGTCTCCTGACATCCATTGCTGCATTTACAGCAATCCTCAAATTTTTTGTCAATTATTTTATCAATGGTGGAAGTCAATTGGCCAAGTCACCGCATTTCCCGAAATTAAATCATCAGTCTGTTATAAAAAGGCATGAGCCCGGAATCCTTCTGTGCCACTCTGATTCCTGAGTAATAATACCACAGCAACTCAGCATTGCCATAAGGCAGGATCATGCCCTCTTTCCTTTCTTGGATTAGAAAGTGACCCAATGTGTGCATGCTTAACTATACACTCCTGAAACTCCTTCTCCTCCTTCTACCAGTCGTCCTCATACCAAATCGATTCATAATCTTCCCTCAACTGGCGTACTATCTTTCCTATTATGGTGCAAAGAGTTGCAAAGGTGTACCAAGCTGATGCCTTATGCAACAGTGTTATTTCACTATGATTCAGGGATATATATGAGAACAATTGCTTTCAGAAGTCAGTTTGGTCTAAGGTTATCATATAATCAAATTGTTCGATCATAGAAATCCTAGAAATATATTTATTGTATAATACCAGTTGTCTGTCCATAGGTAACAACAACACCGCCCCCCAGTCAAAACTATTGCACTCGATCTCTGCCAGCATTCTCATATAAATCCCAATGGAGAAATATATTAATCCAAATCTATTGTAATAGGAATCCGCAATCAACTGCAATATGCTCCATCGTTATGCAAGAAGAGCCAGAATCCTGCAGGCAAAGACCATAATCAACTAAACTTACACGTACTTTTGGGTTTTAGTATCATTATTAGCTACACTCTACAAGTTAGAATATATTGAATAACGAAATTAAATGCAGGGGAATCAACCCAGCTGGCGAGTTTCAATAAGAAATCAAGTGGCCTGTATCCATATCCATCAGTGCCGCTAGCGCAAGAAAGCAGAATAAACAACTCCTGGTATCATCTGAGAGTAATACAATACCTCAACCAACACTAACAGCATTCGCCAATGGCCCTCGGAGAGGTGAAATGTTTCATATAATTCAATCATGTTGCAAAAGATCTACAAAGCCTAGCCGTATATTTCATTCAATAAATCCACGATGTACCAAGCGATTGGAAATCCTCCAAGCCGCAATGAAGGCAATTTCGCAGTGTGTGTCCAACCATCAAGAAAAGAATGCCAAGGCCCCAACTGTGTTACATTTTACCTTGAATTACCTTGTATATTTCTTCCTAAAGCAACAGGTCCCGAACTAGCCGGGGAGGCTTAGCGGCAAAGACTTGTACAGTGCAGTAGCACTAGTACTGCAATCCCACAAGGCATTGGGACAAAGTGTAGAAGATAGCGGTGGATGGGGAAAGCAGGTTAGGAAGTGTATAATCAAACCTGAGGTATTATGACTAACGAAGTGAAAGATTCCAGAACCAGATACTAGCTAGCATCAGTTGATTCTTTTCATGCTTGAAGTTCCTGATAGCCTCTTAGCTGTGAGACAGCAATCCAACTATTTGGCAATAGTAGTAAGTTTAATCTAAGTTCATATATCAATTAAACTGTATCAACTAAAACTTATATTTAAATGAGCTAAACTCATAGAATTTGGCCCAAGCAGTAGCAGTCTACACGAGAATCAAGCATGAGGATTCTGAAGTTTCAAATTGCTCAAATAGCAACATCGCCTGAAACGTAAGTAGGGTGATTACATCATCCACTACCATGCCTTAGTTAAAAAAGCTCTGGTTCATGTATAAGGAATGCCGGAAAGGCATCTCTTATGATGGCCATGAGCGAGCTGATTTTAAGATATCCCATGATGAGATTTTTCTTCCTCTGATGGCCAATTACAATACTTGGTTCATGAGCAGGAATAAAGAGTTGAATATTGTTCCCGATTTACAACACCTATCCGATGAGATTCAACTCTAATTCTTGTAACCCAAGATCAATGTCAATTCAATTCCACCAATGAACTACGTTATATTTGTGTTTATAAATAACACAAACCTCTACTCAAAAAGGTCACGGCCAGGGCCTTTATCTTGGAGATTTCTTCACACCAACCGGCACACTTGGGAATAGAGATGCAGTAGTGATGATAAAGGGTAGAGGTGATATGTGGTTGACGGGCGATCGACTCTTGAAGTACCGTATTAACTCGATAAATTGAGTATCTCCGTGCAGGGTTCTAATCTCTGCGCCATGACGATAGGCCCCTAATCAATCCTAGTAGTGAACAAAAAGGGAATAGGAGGATTGCGTTCACTAGTTTCTCAGCTTCACACAGGTTGACACAATTTTGCTATTCCTTTTTTATCGCCTACTAGGCTTGATTAACGGTTGCCAGTCTTGGTGTAGATATTAGAACCCTGCCTGGAGATACTCAATTTATCGAGTTAATACGGTAATTTATTAATCATGCTATTCCTGCCTTTGAGGCTTAGTTTCATGCATGTCAGGCCTTATTCGCCTTCGATAAGTCCAGAAACCATCTTAGATTTGCCCATGGTACCTTACATGTCTCAAAAATGAATCTAGCCTCTTGTGGAAAGAATGCTAACGTGATGCATAACACCTATGTTGTTAATAATGGTCATCTCAATTGTGGTTATATACAACAAATGTCCTTTGCTGATGGACACCAAAAGGATTATAGGCAATCATCTAAAAGTATAACCTATAGCCCTTACACCTTCCTCGCTTTCTTGCCCAATACTCAATCCAATTGACTATGACCTACAAGGCTGAACTGAATCCTCAATGCCTGGATGGTAGCCTCTCCTGTGCTTCTACCTTACTTGCAGCCTAACCTAACTTTCAAGGTCAAAAAAGTGATATAGAAGAAGCAATTCTTGCTGCTAGCTATAAAGGTATCTTTTACTAAGCGTTTTACTCTGAACTTACTTATATTGAATATTAGTGGAATGCTGTAAAGGCATATACAAGGGCAATCGCACCTATGACATTGAAGGACTATAACTATTACTCCCAAACGCACTTGCAGAAGTATAAAGCAAAACTATGTACAAGATTTGGGCCAAGTCACTGAGAATCATGAAAGTATATCGAAGCAGGATTATTTATGCTTTTCCTGAATATGAGAGACTTACTAGTCAGACTTACAAGTCCTATAAAATAGTAAATAATGTCTACAATAATTAAATACACAATCAACCAAGCTTTTCTCCATGTAAAACAAGTATCAGGTTTGTCAGAATAATATTGTATGTCAGTAATTAATTGTTTAATCAGGGACGGTTGTGTATCTCACTTTTATAGCATAAAAATGATCTTCATGGTATAACTTATAGCATATTAAAGTTTTTATATAGGGGTGTATTCGGTATGTATCCAAATATAGTCATATATTTTTAGGAGGGTTTATTAATTTTTATTAAATATATAAAGTACTAGGACAGAGGGGTTCGTCCGACGACGAACCATTGCAACAACACCTCCAGCGATTGAAATCTCAACACCACGAGAAATCATGGCGACTTTCCCCCACCCACCTCTCTTCTCCCATGATGGCTACTGCCTAGGAGTTGACGTTAAGCCATCTACCCTCCTCTCCTGTGGCATCTTTGCCTCACCTCCTTGGGGTTCTCGTTCTCGTTCATCGTTGACACCCGCTCATGAAGTTCGGTTCTCCCCCTTACCCCGCACTTGCTTTGCACCTCGCTTAGGATTTTGCGCGGTCGGAAAGCTTCTCGCTTTGCTCACGGTCGGCATTACAGTGTCGGACTCTCGGTCGAAGTAAGACTCGGCTCGCTGGGCTTGTACCTCTGATGGGGAAAGCTTCGGTTAGTAACCTCTCGGTCCCGCCTCAGTTCGTCGTCGTCCCAAAAGCCCTTGCTATGGCCCGTTTGTCTGCTGTGGCTAGCCTGCTCGCGATCCTTCCTCTATCCCACTCCCAGTTCCGTCCCGTTGCTCGGTTACAGCCAACTTCCTTTCCCTGGCTGGCACCCTACTGCTCATCATCGGCTGGCACCCTACTGCTACACTCCGGCTGGCACCCTACTGCTTATCATCGTTGGCTGGCATCCCCTCTGCCCGGTGGCTCCGCTTGCCCTCTACCCTCCTGATCGGATGACCCTTCCTCGGTTACGCCTAGTCGTGGTATAGCACTGCCTCCGTGGCTTTGTCCAACGCCTTGGATCGATGTAATAACCTTCCGGACCGAACATCATGGTTTTGGTGGGCCCTCTGGTTCCGAGTTTTCATATGTCGCCGATCAACAATCCTCTCCCCGCGGTCAGCGCTTCTGGCCTTGAGAATCTTTTCTTTTGTTTTGGTGAGCCTGCGGCAGGGTTTGGGTCTCTCTACCTGTACGTTCTTATCTATTGTTTCCTTACGTGTCTGAGGTTTTCATCTTAGGTGCTAGGCGGGGGGGACTTTTCCTATGAGTTCGGGGTGTTTGATTTTTCCCATGAAGAGGTGAAGCGGCTCGTGGTATTTGTTTATAGGTTTTTTTCTCTCCATAGCTCGCGCTGCATGAGGCTGTTTGTACCTTAAAACAAATCACGCATGATTATAAAAATAAAAAAAATAAAAAATAAAAAGGGTTCATCCGATCAGTGGTTACCGAGTAACCCCTTACAATTCCCCACCTCCACAATCAACTACCCCTTAACAACCCTCCCTCCAGAAAAGTCAGGTTACCTCATAGACTTTGAGAAGGGGCAAATTGTTGCTCTAAAGGCAAAAAATCTTTCTTTTTCGGAAATAGGACAACTCCTACATCGCTTCAAGTGTACTGTTCAAAGTTTTCACAACGTGTATCAAAAGATGGAGGTTGCAAAAAACCTCCCATTTACTGGAAGACCCAAAATTATCAATACCAAAACCTGTCGCCACCTAGTCAGAGAGTCCAAGAAGGCACACCGTCCACCCCTTTCAGAATTACTCAAGGAGGTTGCACCACTTGCCTCTGTCAAGACGATCTCGAGAGCTTTTGTATCAATCAAAATAAAGAACTGGAGAGCTAGGAAGAGAGCATTTCTAAACGATGAACATGCTATTAAGAGGTTAATCTGGGCAAAGGTGTATAAGAATTGGATAAAGGAAGACTTTGAACAGGTCATCTTTAGTAATACATGCATGGTTGAAAAGTCCAAAAATCATAATGGTATTTGCGTCTTCAGAACACATAAAGAAAAGTGGTACAAGGACTGTATCCAAGGGGCTACAAAAGGGCCTGTGATAAAGCTGATGGTCTGGGCTTGCATTTGGGGCAAATTTAAGGGCCCTCGGATTTCTATTTTTGATAGTAGTGTGGATAGATTTGTATATATTACAGTTTTGGAGGATGGCCTAATTGATGTCTGGCAGGAGGTGGAAGACAGAGTTGAAGATCCTATATTTTAGCAGGATAGTGCCAAGATATATACTGCAAGAGATACTATAGCTTGGTTTGGAGAAAACCATATACAGATTATGGAATGGCTACCCAATTCCCCAGACCTTAATCCAATTCAGCTCTGTTGGAAAAGGGTAAAAGAGAAGTTGTACCACCGCTTTCCTAACATTCACAAGACTAAGGGATGTGCAGATACTATTACAAGACATCTAGCAGAAGCTCTTAATGTGATTTTGGCTCAAGATATTGAAGGAGAATTCTTGGAAAAGCTATGGGAGTCAGTGCCTAGAAGAGTAGCTGCTGTATTCGATGCAAAGGGATGGTAGCAAAGGTATTGAATTTTTTTTGCTTTGTAATTTCACATATGGTTCTTGTTATATTTAATGGATGACAATCTAAATTTTCAGTTCATTCTTAGTTGTGGTTGCATAGGTAGTAAATTTATAGTGGTTGTAGAATTGCCGTTACTGAACTGAACAAACTCTTTTATTCCCGTACTCTATATTGTAGGGCTAGGTATTACATTATAACATATGATTGATATTTTAATATGATAAACTTATAATAAAAAATAGTCTCATATTATTTCAGAAACAACTTATAATACTTGCAATTTTATTATCAATTGTTCTTTACTGTGAAATTCTCAATGAAATATATTTCTAACTATTTTCATTTAACACGATACTCAATATTAATAATTATTATCTTATTTAGTTGCAGCTAAGTTGTTTCAACTTGTATTTTCAATCTACTTAACAGAAAGAACTATTCCGTAAAAATAGCTTCTATTTACTTCAAATAATTGGCATTTTGAAATACAATAAAAATCTGTCTTTGGAACCAAATAATTGGCATTTTGAAATACAATAAAATCTGTCTTTGTAATCAATTATATTTAAAACTAACAGTACCCTGCTATTAGTCTTGTTTATTTTAATATTCTTAATTATTAACTAACTTCCTGTATTTAACTATAACTATCTTCTTATCTGTCAGGCATTACCTTGAATATTATGCAAAGTAAAATTAAAATAAGAAAACAAATTTGAATTCTTAGAAGAGCGGTCGACTATATAGAAGAAAAGGTTTATATAATTAACTGAAAGCGTTTGAAAGAGTTGTTCTTAGGATATAATATTAGGGAATAATATTCTGAATAGTAATTTTTTATTCATATTATTTTTTGACTATTTCCCTAATTAACCTTTGGAGGGCAATATTTATTGATTTTGAATTCAAATTATAAAAGGTCTGCGGAACACCTATCTCCTTGTTCATTGAAGTGACAAATTTGTCCTTTTTGCTAATAAATGCAATACCAGCCACCAACCCCTCCTAATTTGTAAGAGTACCAGCAGTACTAGAAATACTGTTACTCATAAAGTCTCCCTTCTCTGGGCTGCTTGGAACTTTATTTTGGCCAAAGGACGAGATATTGATTGTGAATTAAGAACTTAAATAGCAAAAGCAATCATTACACCTCTAAGCAATCTTGCTAACATGTCCACCCTGAGCTTCCAGAGAGCCGCTAAGTACTCGCAGCTTAGTTACCTGTCCGGCACAAAGCTCTGAAAGATTTCGACCTTTGTCACTTGGGGAAATAGACTAGATAGTGGGAAATAGTTCAAGTGGTGATTTTCTGAAGTCTGGGTCTAAATTTAACTGCTGCAATCTACCACTATGTTAATAGTATGAATGAAATTGTTTTCTTAACTTTTACTATATCTAGCTTGTCTAATTTCTCATTCTATATTTGTATGATTTTTCTTTGATTTTTAAATAAATTATTTTGAGACATCTGTTCATTGCAGAAATGCCAAGAATTTCGCAACAAACAATGCGATATATTTTTTCAACACTCAGACCCTATACTGTATGCCACAATCTAAATATATTACAATAAATGTTGCAAAAGGCATATATGTTAAAATAAATTTATAGCATATTTCAGAAATATAAGGGGTTCTTTTGTGGAACCAGGAAATAAATATTCATGCCAAGAAAACATATATTCAGTTATAGTATTGTAACAGTATGGTTAATGAATACCTGTTAAAGCTGACAGAGTCTTATATAATAGTGATTAACATTTATGATAATATAATTCTAAAAGGGTTTTATTTCAAGCCCTTAACCTATCTACTTTATTCTCAAGATTTATGCTATAAAATTATATTATAAAAATAAAAATATATCATGATATTTTTGTATGCAGAGAAAACACCCCTATATCAAAAGCTTTAGTTTCCATAATTTATGCCATTTTCAACTTTTAGTAGAATATATTTTTATTGGTATGGTACAAATCATCTCAATCTTCTACCCGAGGTGTTGCAAAATGTTATACTTTATGTAATTAATATTAGATTATTTAATAAGGCAAAAATCATGGCTGGAAGACTGTTGTTTAGGTCTTGAACTAAGTTTACTTACCCGAGTATTGTTTTTACATTGAATATTTCCATGGAAGTAATTCTCTCAGGCTATTGAATTACTTTTTTATAGTAATATTGCTTGAAGAAAATTTACAATAAAATATAAAAAAAAAAGAACTGACTTTGAGACTTGAACAGCAGGCCTTTGAGCAATGTTTTGTGCACTAGTTGTGATCCTAACATTGATTACATAGAGCATTACATTTTACAACATCACTGGTATGCGCTTTAAACGATTGGCACTATACATGCCGAACAGGGCTTGATTTGAAAAACAAAACAAGAAACATAATTACTGTTTACATAATAGATATTTAATTGAAGATCAATGAAAGTCACTATTCTCACAGAAACCACTCTACCCTTCTACAATAGAGGGGTTTCATAAGGCAATAGCATGGCCCACCTTCATGCCTGTTTGCACTATACCACAACCATTACACTGCAACATTTTTTTTTTTTCTTCCACAACTACTACCACTACCACTACCACTACCACTACCACCACCACAACAACAACAACTACTCTACTTTTTGTTACTCTACCCTAATCCTTTTTCTTCTTCTATCAACGACCCACTACAACCACTACTACTACAAATACCACTACTACTAATTGCCGGTTCCACTCCAATTTCACTCTGCTCCTCTTCAGGAAAAGCAAGAGTGACGCAAAAGCAAGTCTGAAGCTCAAGTTTTTTTCATTTTCTTTTTTGATACTAAAGCTTACCTAATACAATATATTCACCTTACTGCCTCCACGATACAACAGTTTAACATTTTTATATAAGTTCTAAGATGGAAAATTAGAACCAGACTTAGATTCATTAGCATAACCTTATAACTCAATTGCCAGAAATACTCATTTTCTTCTCTTTAATTAAAAAACATTGTTACGATACAGAAATGAGACATGGTCATGGAATGATATCATTATATAAGCGTTGGGTAAACATATTGTAATACATCAGCCTTTTCTTAAAAAGAAAAAACCGGTGCGTCACACTTGCTTTTGTGACACAATTTCTTTTCCCACCAATGAGCAAAGCGAAATAGGCAGGCAACCGGCTATTACACATCAACCTTTTTTCTCTCTCTTCTTTCTCCACCATCACCACCACCACTACAACAACAACCACCACCCTTTCTCTTCCTCCACATAAACACTTTTTTTTCTTTTTCCACAACCACAACCACAACCACCATGCTTTTTCTTGCTCCATATCTGTATCAACCTTTTTTTTCTTTCTTCTCCAACAGCTACAACTACAACTCCAACGACACTTTTTCTTGTTTCAAATAATTATTCTCCTTCACATCAACCTCTCTTTTTTCTCCACATTGACCTTTATTTTTTCCTTTAAATCAAGCTTTGCACTAAGATTTTCTAAAAGAACAATTAATCACTAATAGTATGAGACAATTCAGACTGCCCAAGGCATCTCTACTTTAGCTTTGGCTTCTATCTTGACTACTTGCTTTACCTCTATCACAATGCAATTGAATCTTATACTGCATTCAAAAGTAAGTGCTATAGATTGCAATGGTAGGGTTCTTCTCAACTGCTCATCTACTGCTCCAAATTCTGCATATCTTTGAAAGATTGATATACCCCATTCACCCCTTTTAATGCCCTGCTTTCTCTAACAAGTCATGTTGTCTAGACAGTATTCCAGATAAAATTATATAATGAGTCTTTAGAGGCTCTAGAGTTATTACTCAATACACTATATGCAGCAAAGAAGTCTCAAAGCAAGGGGGAGAATACCAGCCTATTGAAGGTGGAATGGGATGAGAATATTATAATTATAGAAATTGCAATTGATTTGGGGACTCGGCATCGTTCCTGAAATGAAATCTATTTCACTATACTATGATAACTCCAGTTATAGCTCATAAATGTTTATAACTCATTTCCAAACACCAGATCAGAGTTCTCCGCTCTCTTCTTCCCTATCTTCAACTACTATTCCCATCTCACACCTACTACAACTACATCCTAGACCAGGTTCTCTGAACCATGTCCCTTTCTCAACCAGAATACGTCCAGAAAATGGGAATGTGTTGCTGGCCTTATGTGATTGTCTGAAAATGATTCTTACATGCTATCCTACCACACCTCTTTGTAAAAAATGTTGGACTTCAGCAAACTCATTCATTTCCCCGGAAATATCCTGATAATCCATCTCACAACTCTGACAGTATTTACTGTATCTTCTAAATGATTTTATCTTGCTTGATCTGTATTTTTGCAAGGTATGTGCTTACTATTGTCTTACTACTAGTACTGAGCCAGAAGAGATTAAGCTTGCTGAAGGCTTCCCCGAAGCATTGGATGTTGTATTTAACATTTTACACCCAAACATGACTGCTTTAGGCATTACTTGAACATCCCCCATGACTTTCTTTACTAGATCACAAAGGTTTCCCATGCATGCAGTCTGAACAAGACTTTAGTCTTCTGGAAACAGGCTTGGATTACTAACTACAGAGTCAATAGAAAGTGGAAGCTGTATCTTCTGCTTCTATTTTCTAATAAAAGGAGATTTGGGAAATGTCCGAGTCTGAACTTGGTTCTGGCGAAGAAGGGGATATGAGATGGTGATGATTATAAGATTGGAAATAATTTGCAAACTAGGAGTGGGTCCTGGTTAGAGATCTGTTCCACTGCAAAATAAAAGCAGTTATAACTACTAAATCTTTTCAATTCATGACAAATCCGCAGATCAAAATCCTGCACGGCCTCTGGTATAAAGTATATCACAGAAGAGGGAATGTCAATATATCTAAAGACAATTGGAATAAGGTAATTATAATCATGGAAATTGGAAATGATTTGAGAACTTGGCATACTTCCTGGTATGAGATATATTCTACTCTACAATAATAACTACAATTATAGTTAATGAATCTTGGGAATTAATTTCGAATCCCACATAGAAAACATCCACTCCCATCTGGCAAGTCAATGTCTAGTAAGAAATAATCGATTAAGGCTCATAGAATAAGGCACAGGATGAGATGATTATACTCATGGGATCCAAAATGCTTTGGCGATATGGCATTGTTCCTGGTATGTGTTATATTCAATATGATAATAATAATGATAGATATAGCTAATAATCTTTTGCAATTGATTTCCAGACCCCAGATCTCCATTATCCGCTCCCTCCTTTCCCTGATAGTATACTTCTTGAAAGTATACGAAACCCTGGGAAAGAAATACAAAGCTCAACTAGGAAACTCCACCTCTGATGCTTCCATCCATGAGCAACTCCACTACAACCACAAGATCATACAATATCTAGTCTAACTCCCTTGTATTATTTGCTTAAACTATGCTAATCTCATAGCAACCTATTCTTAGTATGAAGGCTTCTCCATATCTCACTTGGCCATGTTAATAAAGACTATTGATAACAGTCTTGAATCAAATTTGCCCCATTTGAAGTGAGCAATCCACAATGACTCGCAAATAGATGGAAGAACCAGATTTGATCCTAGTCCAAGTTGAACAACTTGATATTTCACGCCGGACTCCCCTTGTAAGTCAGAGAGCTTGGAAAGAGACTCTGTCAGCGTGGACTACAGGGAGATTATATTTCAGTCTATATCATAACATACAGATTACACTTGTATAACACTATGTTTTTTCACCATTGCCCAAATACACTCTCTTAACTAGCATACTAGTATTTGTCAATACTAGGCTGATCTCAGAGCATAAAATGATTAGTATGCAGAGCCCTCTATCTCTCCTCAGGCAATTTTAATGCACCCTGTCACTAGTAGTATCAAACCAAATTTGAACTATAATGATTGTCTAATTCAGAGTCAGATCAAAACGTATGTAAACCAGATACTCGCTAGGGTTGACAAACTCAATATTTGCGTTGAAAATCAGGTTTTAGTGGGAAGTCAGAGAGCTTGAGATATGAGTCCCTAGGGTTTGTAGGGAAGAGGCCATATGGGAATAGTACTGCTGAGTGGAAAGGTGCCAGAGATTTTACTAAATTGTTTCTTGTGTATTTTAATTTTTTTACCTTAATTTCTTATGCAGATATGGGACACTCTTTTTCATACTACATATTTGTAAAGGGTTTTTAATCTGGTTACTGATGTTATTCATTTTTTGTCTTGTGTTCCTTTTATTATGATTATCAGGAAAGGTAGGAGTATTGTAAGATATGGTTGTTATATTTTCTAGTAACGTTGAATTGGAATGGTTTAAGCTTGCAGACTGCCTGGAATTGAATACAGTAACTGGAATAGGGTAATGGAATGGCAAGGATGGATTGCTAGTAGCAGGGAATGGACTAACAGAGTGGATACGGAATGCTCTCCAAGATCATACGCTTAGAAAGATCATACGCACGCAAAAATCATACACATACAAAAATCCTAAGCTGAGATCATACCCTTGAAATAATAAAGTAGTAATGGTAGAGTAGATAATATGCACCAGTCTAAAGGCTAGTTGCATTGGCTCTAGTTAGACTAGTTTGTCAGGTAACACAGCAATTTGTCTTCCTGATATTGTTTCTGTTCCCCTTTTCTCTCATCAATACAGCAAATATTCACTTGACTGCCCTCTAAACCTATCGCCCACTGTGCACTCCTGAACCCAAGTTTCTCCTCAAATATTTTCCTCCTCCTCCAGGTCCCTGCTTACTGGCCATTCACTACATCTCATTTGTATGCATTTATCATCAGTCTATACTAACAGTGTTTGTTCTATCCTGCTTTAAGTGGAAGGAAAGCTCAGGCTAGTTTTGAGCGAGTTGGGGTGGCCACAGAGAACTATGTGAGGGATATCAGAAATAAAGTACGATCTTGGCGACAAAAGAAATTGACCCCCAACGAAAAAGACAATCAGGTCCAGCGACAACAACCACAACCACCTCCTAATAACAAGTGATAATAAGATAAAACAAAATAAAGTAGAGAGTAGAGATACAGAAGTTTAATATATACAATCACCATCTAGTTTGCATTCCAGCCCTTTTCTGCAATTCCACAATTCTCTCCGGCATACTATCTACAAATTGGTTAAAATCAACCGGCCTTAGCCTGGCCCACTCCTGCTGTACTGCCTTTCTCATTTCATTAACAGTTCCAGGAACGTAAGTCCTTGCTTTAATACGCTGCTTCATAATTCTCCAAACATTCTCGATAGGATTAAGATCTGGTGACTGAGCCAGTCTATCATGCCTTGGAATACCCAACTCTTTTTTAGACTCTCGCAAGACCTTGTTGACCCCATGCCATGGTGCTCCATCCTCGACATACAGACCCCCTGCATCTCCCTTCTTATACCCTTTTTGTCCCTGAAATGCCGGCCCCACCACTGGCTTCAATACTTGTTCTAGGTAATCATTGCAGGTGATTCCTTTCTTTCCTGTAGGCTTCAAGAAGACAAGCTCAGACTTCCAGTTATAAATCATAGCACTCCACACTCCCACTGAAGCACGACCGCTATGGAAGGTATGTTGGATGCAATCGTCGTGGTAGCGCTCACTCTGCAAGCGAGTCACTGTAACAATCCTATCGTTAGGTCGTTATGCAACAGGCAACGATAGTTGGGTACTAAAGTAAGTAGTCATATTTATACTAGGTCTTTTATGGAAATACTATCTTTTCAGATAGTACGAAACTTGCTTGTCTTGAGTAATCTGTAGAAGGATACTATCTCGTCGTATAGTAATATAGGTGGATTGTCGTGTTTGATAGAACTATCACAATAGTTCTATGTCCGGGCGGCCCGTCGAGACTATCACAATAGTCTCCGGGTTCTCAGAGCGAAGAGGAGGAATGTTTGTAAAGAGAGTAAAGCGTAATCGTATTGCAATATCTTGAGTATAGAAAAGTACTTAGATGGTTGCGTGAAGATCCTATCTCTTGGTCGTTTTTTTTTTTTTTTTTTTTTTTTTATAATTCGTTAATTTTTTTGAGGTAAAA
>Ga0307517_10001439_pt1 | contig 39985 bp, 60 predicted proteins | sample 23_EM_MG_FD_194515 | JGI IMG/M metagenome (GOLD analysis project Ga0307517, IMG submission 194515) | Populus trichocarpa ectomycorrhiza microbial communities from riparian zone in the Pacific Northwest, United States - 23_EM | ecosystem: Host-associated > Plants > Roots > Unclassified | place...
AAACCTTCTTGAACCCATCATCGACGGCACTGCCTGGCGTGGAAAGAGTTCGCGGAAATTCACAACTCCATTGAGATGATTGTATTGGACGATAACGAAAATAATTGAATGTCTCCCAATAATTTGACTTCAAAGTTCAATTTAGCAGGTGGCAAAAGTACATCGGAATTCGCTCTGAATTACTTGAATATTCTTCTGCAGACCAAATCATATGTAGTTCAAGAACGCGTGCATCTGGTCCAGATGAATGGCTTCCTCTTTCCCGTTGTGCAGAAGCTCCGAAAAGTCCGTACTCAAGGTTCAATTTCGCGAAGTGTAAATATGTTTACTTCGTAATGAGAGGTTCAAATGCTATAATCAACTAGGTTTCTTCAAAACAACAATGATATCAGGTAGGACAGATAGCAAATACGAAAGCATATACTGAATCAAATATGGGCAAGGAATAGGCTCATTCATCAACGTTGCTGCCAGATAACTCTTTGGGAAGGTGCCTCATGCCCACACGAATCCAAGCGGGTTCCATTTCCATCATCTTTGGATTACCCATACAAGCCCTGCACTCCTCGTGAAACAGGGTATTTTCCATAATGCTTTTGATGATAGCGTCGGAATCGTTACAAGTAAAGTAGACCACAACGTATTTTGGGCCAAAATCCTTGACACATGGAGCGACAGGGCTGTTGAAAATTGAGTTTGAATAAACGAACTCGAAGCGATAGACGCTCACTTGTATTCATTGTCATCGTATCCCTTATCTCTCCACCAAGTGTATAACAGTCTTCCGGCGCCAATCTGGACCCGGGATAGATAGATATCCCGAAACGCTGGTTCACCATTTACCGCCTCGTAGAGCTCAGTGCGTGATACTACCCAACCATATCTGTAAACAGGAGTGGCTGAATTCCTCTCTGGATCTCGGACTCCGTATGCGGCTGGTGCTTTGCGGTCTGTATACACCTCGGGGAATATCTCACTAAAGAAATAAGTACAACTCTACCGAAATCAACATACAAAACGAAGCCACTTACGAAGACATTGAATCGGAGCTTTAATCTGAAACGCATCATCAGCCGAACTATCGGCATCGTCCGAGGGACACGAACAAATTGAATTTTAAACAAGATTTCGGGTTGCCTCAATATGTTTTAAGGTTTCTGGTACATGAAGGAGCAGAGCATCAACTTCTCTTTCGAGTTGGTCATCATCCCACTCCTTGCTTCCAATTTTTTCAAGATAACGGACGCTACCAAAAAAAAAAATCAAAAGAATTCAAGAACATTAGAGAAAATAACAAACCTTCGAGCGAGCAGCATCAAGCCCTCACTACCAACTTGTTTCCAGGATTCTGGTGTCGTCCTGTCACAGTTGACAAGAGTCTCTTGTGCACTGAGCGCGGCTTCTACGGTTTTCAAAAAATGATGGAGTGTAACCACTCAGAGACTTACTCCCTTCTCATCAACGCCTATACCAAAGACCCTGATCAAAGGGATCACTTTTTCGACACCGTTGACATCGTTCCTGAAGCGGATTGGGCCCTCTGCTGGATCTCCGACAAGCATTATCATCCGAGTCAATTGCCATCGAACAGGAATTCCGAGTCCTCATAGACACTCATGTAATCAGACATCATCATGATATAAGGCAGGAAGATATCTGTCACCAGGAGACGAACTGAGTAGGATATGTCAGTAAGGTAAAATACGAGAGAAATATTATACGGACTAAACACGAGGTGGGCCCAGGTCCTTAGAGCATTCTGAGGCATCTAGAATTTGAAAGATGGTTACATACTGAAAACCGTTGGAAGGCTAAACCAATGGGCGGGAAGAGGTGCTGGTCGGGACAAGGTAATTAGCCACATTGATTGTATAGCTACATTATCGAAAAATTATGCCAGGATTATATCACGATGTCATATCTACATCACCCTTCTTCGATTTCTCGTAGCACTCCAGCGTGACACTCGCCAGAAAGCCAGGTATGCACTGCTCGCCCTCGATCCAATATTGCATTAGGCTAGGCAAATCCTGTGGCCCACCTTCACCTTGAGCTACGAGTTGCATCTTCGCGCCCTCTGATGAGGAAGCTGGTTGAAAAACGAAGGAAGCGCAAAGGTCGTAAATGGATGTCACCCGTACAGAGCCATTGGGATAAAAGGCGAGTTTAACTCCTAAAATTGAGGCAATGGCTTCTCGAAACTCCACACTCTTCGAAGAGAACACCTATATTGAAGCAGCCTCAGTATTGAATAAGAATGGTAAATGTGCAAGACCGCACCTGTTGCAACCGTAAAAGCCTCTTCTCCTTCTGCTTTACCAGCTCTTCCAGGTCTATCTTGTCTTTATTAACCAATTCCCAACTCTCCCTTGGCACAAGTTCCCCACCAACTTGATTCTCCCCTTCCGAAGGTCGAACAGCACTCTCTTCTAAATCCTTCAACCTCTTCATCAAAGCCTCATTCTCACTCTTTAGTCGGTCCATAGCAGCTTGTCGTAGGTCGAACCATTGTTGCTCAGGATTATCCCTCATAGAGAGAATACGTACCCCTGGAGGTACATGCCGACCACCAGCAATCTCTCCGCGAAGTTCAAAGATTGCTTGCTCAAGCTCTTCAATCTTGTCGAGATGTTGTTTTGTTTCGGATGTAAGTTCGCTAATATCTGCGAGGAAAATAGATTAGTGGAGTACACAGCGAAAACGAATTGAACGAACCCTTCTGTAAGGACAACTTCTCCGCTCGCTCGTTGTCGATCGCTTCTGAGAGCTCATGCCTACTCCTTCCGCTACCTGACAAGGAGTGTTCCCCACGGAGGGTGTCAATATCTTTCTCAAGTTGTTGATTTCTCTCTTTGTACTCCTCCAACAGTTTGTGGAGTTCCTCGATTTGTCGAACTTTGCGGAGGTCAATCTTCATCTCTCCGTCAATTCCCGCCTCTTGTTCCGCATTGTAACTGGCTAGAAGAGCCTGCAAGAACCCAACCTCTCGTTCCGCTAGTGCTACACGCGTTTCGCGTTGTGTTACTTGTTCTTCCGTTACGTGAAGCTGTTGCCGAGTCGATGCAATCGCTCCTTGTAATTCAGTTTCACGGTGTTCCAACTCGATGACGCGGGCCTCGCATAACCTGAGATGTGCTACAGTTGTCCCGTGTTCTTCAAGTAGACGAGCATGGCTGAGACGTAATTCTGAAAGTGCTTGAGTTACAGATATGGGTGTGTCGGCTGGTGCCCCACTGGTGGAAGTGTCCGCCCTGCATCAGCAGTTAATTGAGACCAGGAAATTGTTGTTTGGTCGTGACATACCATTTTTCCCGTTCTTGTCGTCCGACTTCAAGTTCGGCCTCCAAACTGGTTACTTTGGTACGTAGTTCATCCAACATGGCCAACTTTTGCTTCAGGCCATGATTTTCCTCACGCAGCACCTCTACGCTCCTGTGTCGTTCTCTGAGAATGCCCAATTCTGCCTTTTGCTTCGTATTCACGGATTCGAGGCTACGAAGATAGGCAGCTTGGCGATGAAGTTCCTCTCGAACAATAGACATACTTTCATCTTCTGCTAATCCCCGTGAGACGTGTTCTTGGTTGCCAATAAGTTCGTCGTATCGGGCTTGAAGGTCTTGGATCGCAACATTTCGTTCGTTGGCTAACTGTTTGAACTGGTCGCATTCTTCTTGTAGCAGGGAATTCTGGTGGCTGAGGGTGGTAATGTGGGTCTTCTGGGATGCAATGGTCTGACCAGTATTTCTTGAAAGAACAGAATGAGTATCAAGGAGATCGGCCAGTTCTTGTTGTAGTGACGAGTTAGATGATCGCAATGAACGGTTTTCAGCATCCACCTTGCGCTTCAGACAATCAGGACTTGGACAAAATTTAACTGATAAATCACCTACTTTTGCATCATCGTGGTCGGCACGCTCCTTCTCCTTCTCTTCTCTTTCATCTTTCTCTCGATCTGCAAACCACCGCCTGTCTCGCTCTAACCTTTCAACTAGTAGTTCCTTTTCCCGCAGCTTGGTTTCTACCTCCACCTTCGCCATCCGAGCTGCCAACAATTGACGTTCCAGGTTAGCATGGGATAATGATGAGGTGAACACATGAGCCCTTTGCTGGCGCTTCGCAGTCGATAATTGGGGGTCTGAAGGTAATTAGAACAATTTTGAGAGGTATGATAACCTGAACCCACACCTCTTTCGAGTTCAGCTGATAATGAGTCGCGTTTGGTTGCTGTTGATCGTAGTAATGGTCCGTCTGGCCGAGTTTTGTTCATGGGTGTCTTGAACTGGTCGTCGCTCATTTTTATGAGCAGATATGTCACCTATAACAAGACAATTAACAGCCATTCCTGACTTTTAGCATCAGACTTAACAGTTCAAGGGGTAAGGAGTGATATTTGTTAGGGTTAGGGTCTCCCTTCATAAATAAAGACGCGACACTCTTGTCAATTTGCTTTCATGGCATCTGACGATGAATATCTTTCCAACCTCACGTCTATCGACAGTGACGAGGAAGTGGATGTAAAAGGCAAAAAGCCAGCCAAAAAAGCAGGATGGAGAGTCCGAAAAGCTCTCACTCCCGCTAGAGCCACCACATACAGTGCTCAGGCTTTGTATGGTGCGCAACGTGTTTTCGCGTTTCTTTTCGCGCATTTTTAATGATTTTAGATCAAATCCTCTCTTGCGATATTAATCTCGAACCGGAGTATCAGCGAGGTATGCTTTTCATGGCTGACATCATGATCCACATATGCTCAATACCCGAAAAGATGTCGTTTGGCCTGAAACAAAGCAAATAATGATTATCGATTCAATTTTCCGGAACTTCTACATACCACCAGTTATATTTGCTGTTAAGGTTCACGACGATGGCGCGGAGTCGAAAACATGCATTGATGGAAAACAACGCCTCACGTCAATTCATCGGTATGTCTAACTCTTCAAGTACGCCGCAAACGTAGACTAACATTTGCTCTAGATTTATGGATGGACTTGTACGTGTTTTCTTGTCTTTTGACTGCTTTGCACTAAATTGCCTGTAGATCCCACGTACGTGCTGATTCACTTATAAACTCTTCTGATAATCAATCAAGCATTTTGTTGAACCAGATAAGGATCCGTAAGCTCGGCGTATGAATTCTGATTTAAGTGGCTTATAACATCTGTTCAGATTGACTGGAGAAAAGCTCTGGTTCAAAGAAGGTGTCTCTAAAGGCCCAAAACGAAAGATGATGCCCGAAAAATACCGCAAGGTCTTTGCAAATAAGCAAATTGTATGCGTGGAATACCATGAAATCTCTGAGGAAGATGAGCGAGAGGTTTTCCAGGTACATTCAGAAACGCTTACCTGAATCCCTTTAATATCCTTCGTAGAGAGTCCAACTTGGCATGGCTTTGACGCCTGCAGGTACATGGAGCGTATACTTTGTGGTGACCGTACACTTATACCTTCACACTAGAGAAACTCCAGGTTATTAACACTCCTCGAGCCGTTTTTGTACGCGAAGTCGTCGGTCAATTCTTGCGTGAAGATGGAGCTCTTGGTCCTGACTCCCTTAATTGGAATACCTCCAGAGGTAGCGACTTCCGCTGCCTCGGGCACGCTATTCACACCATGGATGGTTCGACCACCAAGAAATGCATACTGTCTGACTTCTCGCAAGTCGAGAAGTGGCTTCAGGGTAAGAGTGTTGTCGAGAAAAGCTTCAAGGACGACGTGGCGGAGACGTTCACAATTTTTTCGGATATGGTCAGCGATAATAAACATGGGAAGATATTCAAGAAATTCAAGAAAGTCTCGCCCGTTGAGTTTGTTTACACTGCGGTTTTTATCTACACGCACAAGGACGTAAACTCTCTCGTGCAGTTGGCTAGCGGCGTTTCGGATATGTTCGACCATGTGAGGACGGTTCACCGCGATGTCAGAATGAACAACAGAGTGCAGAAGTCCTTCACCGCATTCATTACCGACTGGAAAACCAAGAAAGTTGTGGGGGACGCTGGGGCTTCGGCAAACAAACGGAAAAGGACAACCTCGACGAAGAAGAGGAGGAATTCAGACGACATGAATGTGGACAGTGACGATGATGATGACGAGTATACATTGCCAGTGGCCAAAAAGAAACCGTCTCAGATATCGAAAACTACTCCATCAACCTCGACTTCACACCCGGAAAAGAAGAAAGCCCTCACTTCATGCGAAATCAAAACAGAACCCACGCAGACTGCTCTTCCAACTCAGAAACCCGATCGTCTCGCCGCCATTCGTAAGACCAAAGAGACCATTGCTCAAAACCAAGCTGTACAAATGCACCAAATTGCAACTCCAGTCTCTCAAGCAACATTCCCTCGGCCAGACACCAGTTTTCCATCTAGCGAGGTTGTTTCGACTACCTCTGCGAATCCTCAGATGCTTCCCTCTCCTGCACAAGCATTTGCCTCGCCCTCAATACTCTCACATGGTCCTCAAGGCCAATCACCCGTTCTCCCAGGCTGGAACCCGAATGGATTGCACCCTCCCCCTGGTATGGGCTCATCGAGCTCATCGGCCGACACACCTCAGTGGAAGCAACCAATGTACAATAATTCGAATCCGAATGGCCTACCACCAGCTGGACATGATGATCACCTCCGGGCTATACCCATGTCAGCGCCGGGGGGTCCTCCGATTGTTCCCAACGGTGCCCAGAGAGATAGGGAACGCGACAGAGAACGGGATAGGGACCGGCGAGGAAGCTATGACGATCGCGATCGTGATTCGAGGAGGTATGAACACCATCGAAGGGATAGTGGAGGATACAGACCAAGACCACTGGATGATCGGGACGGAGGGTGGGCTGGGTCGAGACGGAGGTAGGTGGGCATACTACCAGGCAGTTGTTTCCCGTTGCTATTATGTGCTATTATTCCTCCCGAACTAGATTTAATACCTGAATTTGACCATAGTAGTACAATAACGTTTTGTTCTTGTTACAGCAAGGTGGATGATAATCAATAACATCCATTCTACCTCATACTTAGAGTCGACCAGATCCTTGCTTAACAAACATGCACGCGGAACACATGGATATCTCCCCCAAGTTCCACAGCTCAGTGTGCTGGGAAGGGCCAATTAAAATTAAAAATCAATATATTCCAACAGATAACTGTACTTCATGCTATACTACGTATAAACTAAACAGATTACTAAAATAATATGATAATAACAGGGAATCGAATATAAGATATATCGGAAAGAAGAAACGAGAAATAAACTTCGGAATAAGCATAAAGTATCGAGAGGGGGTGCGAACAGGACAGATTGCAGGTGTTGGCGGGGGAAATCAACGCTCATTGACAATCGTAAATTCCTGGATACTCCTTCCGTAAGAACACGAGGGCCGCCTCTGCAGCCGCCTCCTTGGCCTTATTTATGCTCGGTCGTAACGCTCTTGAATACTCCTTTTCGCCGACTGTAATGTCAATCAACACCCTGCTGCTTCCTCATATTTTATGGAGATTAACTCACTGTTGCAGACGACCTCAAATCTTGGGGAGGAAGGAGACCCAACGTTGTTACTCACGACATAATTTGGAAGGTCTTGTCTGAGCCATTTCTTCTGGCAAAACGTGTTAAGTTCGTTGCGATATTCTGATGAAAATCAATATTAAGTTTCAGGCTATAGGGTATGTCGACCAACCTGGCATTGTAGGATTCAGAAATAGTAGTTGAAGGGAGAATGCGATAATGAATGGGTGGAGACGTCGCATACTTATATTCGCCAGATTACCCTTGACCCTCCTCATATCATCGGTCAGGGGGAACAGCGATGAATGCATTTCCTTCGTCAATAAGGAATGAATAATGGAAATATGTGTCCGAGTCCATCAGGAAAGATACGGTGCACGAAGGCGATCGGAAATGCACTTACATGGTTTTACCAGTATCAAGTTAGGTAGGATGTTCAGAAAAGCAATGCAGAAATCCGCCGTTTGGGGCCAAGGGCAAGAAGGTTTCTATCGACTGGATGTCAGAACAGATGCAAATCCTTTGATTATGGCCAACCGCAACAGAAGGGCAGAGAGAAAATGATAGAAAAATAGCAGTATTATCAGATGGCGCTGTAGTCTCAGATTAATGGGATCTCCTGAGTGATCAGGATGAATACCCTTGGGCGTGGGTTTAAATTTTGATCCAGTAATACTGCATTGTTGCAGCGCCGTCCACGAGATGTACCACAACCCACATTAACTAATTGATCTTTGTAAAATATCTTCCAGACGCAGACTGCAACCTTATTTTCGGTATTAGAAACGATCCAGGATGTGTGTCCGGATGAGACGTAGAATTCAAATAATCCAGTCGTTTTGGGCCAGAAACATGCCAGTAGTAGGGGCTGAGTCAAGGTTGGAGTGCACTGTAAAGAAGCTCTGCAAAACGGAATCAAAAAAAAGCCAACTTGAAGGTGTGTGGTCAAGGAACGTTTGTAGTGTCTTGTTTGTACAACTTTTCGGAAGCAAGAGTCGTGCCAAATGCACGGATAAATCTGCGCTTCGGCTGTCTCTCTTCAACATGGACATCTAGTTATGAAGGTGAATACTGCTTTCAGTACGCCGTCGAGTTCCTCTGTATTTCATCCAAAAATTAACAACCAAGTAGACCAACCCCCTCTAAAGCGACGAAAGCTGCTCTTGACGAATATCTCTAATACCGACGTTTCGAACGAAAAAAATTTGACAAGAGTTCTTTCTTGCGCTTCCTGCGAGAGAGCCTTCAATAGCGTCAGTATCCAGAATGGTGTCATTAATTGCGCGATGTGAGCATGATAACACGGAGGAATGAACAATCTGACCTTTTTGCAGATGTCAAAATACCACGTGTACAATATGTTCGCGAACATGCACAGGTAAAATATTACCCATCCCCTCGTATTCACCCCAAGTCCAAGCCCCTAGCTTGTTGAATGACGAACCTTTGACTGGTCGAAGGCGAAAGTTCTTGGACGAAGATACTACAATTACGGGTTGTGGCAGGGTTTTGTGCAGAACGTGTTGTTGTGAGGATATTTTACAGTACGTTTTGTCGTCCACAGACATCAAGCGTTTTATGTATCCTTCTTTAGCCTTACGACCACTTGTGTCGACTGCAAAAGATCTCCAATTTGATATACTTTCTACCCTAGTAGATCCACGAAATTGTATATTCTTGGTCTTATCCTTTCCGTTACCAAAAAGGACTTCGGGTACGGGGAATCGAACCCCGAGCTGCCGCGTGAGAGGCGGCAATGTTAGCCATTACACCATATCCGATTTGCAACTGGGGAATCTCATGAGCACAAAATATGTAAGACCAAAAACTCTTGATGGAAAAAAGTTCCGACACGGGGAATCGAACCCCGAGCTACCGCGTGAGAGGCGGTAATGTTAACCATTACACCATATCGGATGCTGTAAAATTGGGTTTCTAGTTCCATATCTAGCGATGCAACCAGGAAAATGGTCCACCACGGCACATTCTCACGCACTGCGCGGTGACTCGTCAGCCTCAGAGTCCGAGTCCTGGCCCCTGGGATAATTAAATTTTCTAAAATGAAGCATGCATGATATCTGATATCAGACTTCAGTATAATCCTCAAGTTAGTGATTAGTAAAGTAAGAAATACAAAAAAAAAAGTTCCGACACGGGGAATCGAACCCCGAGCTACCGCGTGAAAGGCGGTAATGTTAACCATTACACCATATCGGATACTAAACCAGCAAGGGCACTATCTGTTGACCTTCGAGCAAGGGAAAAGGAAAAATAATGGATCCGTATAATTTGGAACTTTGGATATTGTAGAGACGCCAAAGAAATTCCGATTCCGAAAACATTCAACTCGGATCACGACTCTGCTTTATTGGTTGAGACAAGTATTCCGACACCATCTTCCGACGATATCAACATACCTACTGAATAACGCAAAAAATGGTCAGACCGGGTATAGGGAATTATGTTCCAGACGTTATCGAGAGCGGCTGTGCCAGTGGGGCAGAGCGAAAAAGCTCCTTCAGACATCTACATGTCATGATGATTTGTGGCGAGGCATACCGCATCATCAAAATTCCGATGCGTCGCGGTATACGTTGTTCTTGTAAATTCGGAGGCATGCTGACTAGATCATTAATTGATCCCATCAATTTGTGGAAGGAGATCCCTCGTGCGTATTCGAGAACCAAAAATCCATACGGGGAACCTGCAGCAACATGTTTGAAAAACTTTTCAGAAGCTGCCTTTCATTATATGCAGCGTTCCGAATATAACCCAGGTTGCCGAGATCTCATCTACCTACGTTGCATTTATTTTTGCTGGGGTACGAAGTCGCCCACACCACGCAGGGGTCTACGATTTCTTTAAAAGAGACTTTATAGCATGGCTGCAAAATATATGCAGCCTGGAGGGCATAGATGATGATATTAATTATGCGCTGAGAGTAGTTTCGTTGGGATAAGTAGCGATTAGTAATTAGAGCCGGATGGTCCACGAGTGGTCTCTAAATCCTTCAACAGACCCGTACCTAGGTCGTAAACCCAGCCGTGCACCCTCACTTTCCTACCCTTACCCTCTATCTCGTGCTTCCAAGTCTCCTTCATCACCTCACTTTTAGCGATGTTGTCGACCTGAGTTTTGACATTCTGTTCAATCAAAAACTGTAAAGCATCATCTTGTGACTTCGAGGAATACTGGGATTTTAATCGAAGAGCGAATTTGGTAAGAGGGGCAAGCCACAGGTTGAGTGGGCTGGAGGCTGGATGTTCAGCGATAGTGATTGATGGGTCCGAATCTCTCTGTGCAGCAACAAGAGAGGCAGTTACACCACCACATTTGCTGTGACCCACGACCACGACTAATGGAAGGGTCATTGATCAATCAGGATGAAGGATACCAGCAGGCTCACCGTCTTCAACCCGAAGATGCTCAACCGCGTATTGGAGTACAGACATGGAGTTGGCATCGTCAGGTGGTATTTGGCTAAACGTCGTTAAAACGAAGGAAGATATACGAGGAATAGCCCAAGACATACTTCGCAATATTTCGCTCTACAAATATTTCTCCAGGAAGAGCGCCAGTGATGACCGATTCGGGAACGCGCGAGTCAGAGCACCCAATCCAAAGAACCTGGATCCATATTTCCCGGTCAGAAGGGATGAAACAACAGTCAGACATAGATCCTTACCTTTGGGTCTTGGCCTTTAGCTGAATTGACAAAAAAATCAGGATATGCTCTGGTCATGTTTGCGGACCAGGGAGCATTCGATTCAAGAAGATGTTGGCTGGCATCGGTCGCATGGCAGTGAACCAGAGCCACAGAAAGCGCAGTCAATATGAAAGAGACGAGATGGAGAGTCATAGTAAGGGATGTATATCCAAAGGACGGCCGGAAGAAAGAGTCTCGGAGGGTGACTTTATATAGCTCGTCAATGTTGGCGACCAACGTTGACAGGATTGACAAATAGGAGAGCGTGCCAAGACGCTTTAAATTTTCCGAAATTAGTGGAGTACTTAGTTCCGAACATTCGTTTTGCGGAATGGGGAAAAGGTTGGCAGGGTAATATTAATTACGGTCCGAGCATGGCCAAGGGAGATTCAGTGAGTCTTGGAGAAATTTTCGATTTGGTATCCAGAGGTAAGGAAGAGGTAAGTAGAGATCCTCGATCAAAAGAGTTGATCACAATTCCGAGCCAAGATAAACTGCAGCGCACATCTACCGTACAACTGGAGTCAAGGAGGAAAAGATCTTAAGGGAGTTTTCACGTACGCCGGTCCACACAGCCTGTGAGAACATCCACTCGGTATTACTTCGGTTCAACAATCCTGACATGGCGATGCATGCACGTCACCGCGTCACCTTACATTTTGTGCCCTCAGTTATGAGAGTCACCCTGAAGCATCGTGGCTCGAGTGGTCTCTGGGTCCACGAATCTCACCACCGATGAACAACAACATCGGTAGGGTACTGGGTGGAGAACTATGTTATATATATGTAAAGCACAGGCGTAATCTGATAAAAGTTACACTGGTGAGTGCGACGAATTTACACTTGACAGTTACGTTGGACTGGCCTTGGAGTAATTCAAGGCAAAAAGGATTCCAATTGTTTGTTAAACCCCGGTTTAGTGTCGAGCCAATTGAAAGTAGGTTAATCGAATGAAATACATCAAATCTGGGATCCCTTGGCGTCGAACTTCATGACCGATCCTTCGTCCTCACCTTCCCAAATTTCAGCAGCTCGAAGTTCCCATCCAGAATGTCTTCATCACTGACCGCCTGAAGCCTAACGAGTTCTCGTCTTACGTATCTGACTACGTCCAACATTACCGTTGGATAAGAGAGATAACGGTCCGCTTGTTCAGGGGAAAAGTCATGAACACCGGAACCGTCGTCTGTGCTCTCTTCCTTCTCTAAGTTCAATTTGGTGACATCCACCACCTCTCCGCCAACGAGATTCACGGAGCGACGGAAAATAGGGGACGGCGACGACGGAGAAGGGTAAGCAATTCCCTGTGCGCCACGGGCACCAAGAAGGTTTCTCCATACGGCAGCGGCCATCTGCATATCGCCCTTCACCAAAGAAAGATCAAAGGCGAGGCTCATACCGGCCCATTGTTCTTTGAAAATCTTCATCTGCTTTGTCACCATCCTGTCGGGTGCTCGCTTCCTCGTTGTTTTCACTCCAGTATTGTCTGGTGCTACGGTATTCGGATTGAGATAGAAGTCTGTGTAAAAGGTGTATGGCTCTGTGGGTTGGGCGGGTGGCTGCAGAACGGCGCGTATGCGATCTTCAATGTCGAGAAAGAAGTGGTCGATGAGACCTTGCTCATAGTGACGTCCATGGGGTTCGGGTAGTGCACGAAAGCGGACGTTAAGCATCCAGACATGGAGATTGGTTATCGTGAACCATGATTGGAAGGTAGGTGGTAAGTAGCAGACTGGTTCAGGAATCAGAATTCAAGACTTATGTAGCCCTGTGTGACGCACCTTGTTGCCAAAATTCTCTGTCCTGGTCGGGTTTTGTCGCGGCCACTTGTCCGTAGATAGCAAAGGCTTGTCTTCCTGCAACTTGTTTTGGACTCCCGTATCCCAAGAGATTTGTGACGGCAAAAAAGACTTTTCTCGTAACCGGAGACGATTCCACTCTTCGTGTTAGCCAGCTTTTCTTGGTTTGCTTCTCAGGATGTTGTGTTGAGGTTGGGGAAAACGTATTTGAAGTTTTTGGTTGCGTGGCTAGGTATTTGGCGCCTCTTCGTAAAAGAAAAACATTGCAAGGGCGGTGGAGTCTAATCAAACCAGAGTATGTGGACATTTTAAGAGTCAGGTTGAAAAGTTGAAGAACGCGTTTGATGATATCATCATGTGATCCAGAATTGACCCATAATAATATAGCACGTCCACCACTGCCCTACCATACAATATTAATTCTCTACTTCCGTCAGTATGCCGTGCCTAATGTACTTAATTCTCTATCTGGGTTTTTCTAATTTGTTCTGGCGGAACCCGAGTATTTTCATCTTTGTAAAACACTCACCCTCACCGGAGTCACCGCTCAGCTCTTTCAGCTTTCTTTTGAGACGTCCGGTTGACATGTCCTTGTGTAATTGGGTCCTCAGGTCACTGTTTGCATTATAGTTGCATTATAGAGACTGCAAAAATTACTAAGACTGTTGGCATCAATTATTCACGTGACCCTGTTCTAGAGTTTTCTTGCTGGCAGAAATTTTCTGAACTTGTTTGCTTCTTTCATCTTCAAAACATGCATCGCCTGTCGACCACTTCCTCCAGGTCTCTCCGCCGTGCTGCCGCCAAGGTCACTAAGCCTGTCCTTGCCCGTGGTTCACACAAGGAGATCAAGTTCTCGAACGAGGGCAGAGCCAGCATCCTTAAGGGCGTCGACGTTCTTGCCAACGCTGTACAGGTGACTTTGGGGCCCAAGGGTAAGCATATGGTTTCGAACTTAAATGTCATTACTTAAAGTATGTTGCAGGTCGCAACGTCATTATTGAGCAGTCGTATGGTGGCCCAAAAATCACTAAAGGTACGCGTCCTTCTCGTGTGGCGGAACGCGCTAACCTCCATCTTCTCTAGATGGTGTGACTGTGGCCAAGGCTATTACTCTCAAAGACAAATTTGAGAACCTTGGAGCTCGGTGAGTCTTTCTGTTTTTGTTGGGTCACTTCCCTGTCTTATTTGTGCCTCCAAGTCTCATCCAGGACGTTGCCTCAAAAACAAACGAGGTTGCAGGTGATGGTACAACCACCGCCACCGTTCTTGCCCGTGCCATTTACGCCGAGGGTGTCAAGAATGTGGCAGCCGGCTGCAACCCAATGGACCTTCGCCGAGGTTCGCAGGCCGCGGTTGACCGTGTGGTTAGCTTCCTCTCCTCCCAGACGAAGACGATCACCACCACGTCTGAAATTGCCCAAGTTGCGACCATCTCTGCCAATGGTGACACTCATGTTGGCAACCTCATTGCTCAGGCTATGGAGAAAGTCGGAAAGGAGGGTGTTATTACAGTCAAGGAAGGCCGTACAATCGAGGATGAGATTGAAATTACGGAGGGCATGCGCTTCGACCGTGGTTACATCTCCCCCTACTTTGTCACCGACGTGAAGTCTCAGAAGGTCGAATTTGACAAACCCCTCATTCTACTATCCGAGAAGAAGATTTCCCTCCTGCAGGACATTCTGCCGTCTCTTGAGGCCGCTGCGCAAGCCCGTCGTCCGCTCGTTATTATTGCTGAGGATGTTGATGGCGAAGCCCTCGCTGCTTGCATTCTGAATAAGCTTCGCGGCCAACTCCAAGTCGTTGCCGTCAAAGCCCCCGGTTTCGGAGACAACCGCAAGTCCGTCCTCGGTGATTTGGCTATCCTCACTGGGGGTACCGTCTTCACTGACGAGCTTGACATCAAGCTTGAACGTGCAACTGCAGACTTGCTTGGGTCTACAGGTTCGATCACCATCACTAAGGACGACACGATCATTTTGAATGGTGATGGTTCTAAGGACGCCATCCAAGCTCGGTGCGAGCAAATCCGGTCTATCGTTTCTGACCCTACGACGTCGGAATACGACAAAACGAAGCTTCAGGAACGTCTCGCGAAGCTGTCAGGTGGTGTTGCCGTGATAAAGGTTGGCGGGGCCTCGGAGGTGGAGGTTAGCGAAAAGAAGGATAGGTACGACGATGCCCTCAACGCGACACGCGCGGCTGTGGAAGAGGGAATCCTACCTGGTGGTGGTGTTGCTCTCCTGAAGGCATCCCTCCAACTTGCTACGACATCTCCTGGGTCTGGTTCATCGTCATCCCCTGTCGCTCCTGATGTAAATCCGATTGTCACCCACAACTTTGATCAAGAACTCGGTGTTTCTATCGTTCGTCGCGCACTGACTTACCCAGCGCGTGCCATCCTCGATAATGCAGGCGAGGAGAGTAGTGTGATTGTCGGCACACTACTGAAAGAATATGGTGCTCCAGACAAATTTTCATGGGGCTATGATGCTGCTAAGGGAGAATTTACGGACATGATCAAATCTGGTATTGTGGACCCTCTCAAGGTCGTACGGACGGCGTTAGTAGATGCAAGTGGTGTGGCAAGCTTGTTGACCACTAGTGAGGCGTGTATTGTCCAGGCTCCTGAGGAGGAGAAGCCCGCTCCTAGTGGTGGTATGGGCGGGATGGGGGGTGGGATGGGGGGTATGTATTAGTTGAAAAATATTTCGTTTCCATCTACCCATGCCTTGATCTTTCATAATCATCATGCATAGTTTACATTATTTCGTAGTATCTAGGATTCTAGGAATCAATGACAACCACCACTCATTCATCAACCAAACCTGGGGCACGTTCGTTGCTTAAATACAATGCATGCCAGCTATTTTGTTTGCGTGAATCATCTGACCTGCGGAACCTTCGTTCAGTCAGTCAGACAATAAAGACCCTCTGAATATATAGTCCGAACTCCCTCGGCAATATGGGGAGGATTGTGGATGGATCTGCCTTCACAGGATCTTCCCGTCACTCCGTTGGTCTGATCACCTGTATGCGGTTTGCTCTTACCTGTTTGTCTCACCTCGGTTTACAATCTGTGGGAGCCAAGGCCACACACTAAATGGGCCAGAAATCGCTCACTATCTCTATGGGTTGGACCCGGAAAAGAATAGAATACATAACCAATTTAAATGGCAAACGCATAGAATTAACAAACTACGATATTGCCGTTGTGGAATACTACTTAGATGTGCTTTTAGGAGTTTCTGCATGATAAAATCTCCATTGGTGGCAGAGTCCTCGTCGCTCGAGGCAAACAAGGGGGCACCAGAATCAAAAATAAAAAAAAGACCAGGGGGTCGAATTTTTTTCTATATGCCACCACCCGGATCGAATCAAGAGATTCCCGTTCAAGGGAAGATTGTTGGTTGAAAGTGCCTCGTCAGATAGTGTCCGAGTCAATCGCCAATGGAGGCATGAACTTGATCACGATCTGGAGTCCTTCTTTACTAGGTTGTCGACGCGCATCCTACACAATGTTCAAAGGAGGATGTCAGTGCCTTTATCTGGGCACCATTGACGGGAACCATCTCATCCCGTACTGCTTTGCTCCGGTCACTGAGTGACGAGGAATCGTCAATAAATCTGGGATGGAACAACCACCACTGGCAGTCATGACCAACCGTCACCTAGTCATGACCGCCATCAAATGACCGGCGGCAAATTCCGTGGTCACTTCACACCAGCCATCGCGAACAGACATGGCGACCTCACCTCTTTGCGTCTGTGACCCTGCGTGAGTCAGGTATCGCGTCAACAATATTTCACAGACCAGGCGGGTAGTTTGGATTTTCTTGCCATGTCGAATTCATGTAATTTTCAACCCAATGAGGTGGTTTCCACGGTTCCAACCAGGTCTCGTCGTGTTGTAACACCATGAGGTAGGGAAATAATCTCTTGGACGCAACGAGATGGTATAGTCTGTCTTGGGGTAATAATGGACAGATTTCAACTGGTGCAGCACAGGTTGGTGCACAAATGGTCCTGGGTCATATTATTATCATGAAGTTTTACTAAATTTCTATCCTGCCAACTTTCTGATTTTATACTAAGTATCCTGGCACAGTAGACGAAATTTGAAATCTAGGACACCCTTGAGGGACGCCGGCAATTGCGAGTATGACGATGAGATGGACGATGACAGCAAATGACCGAATTTCTAACTCTCCGTTCCCCCCGTTTCGGGACAATGCCAAAGATTCGAAAATATCCTACACTAGACTAGATGAGGTACCCAAGAAGGCTCCTTCTTCACTCTATCAGCCTTCCCGATTGCATCAAGTATAGATCCTGCTTCACGCTGGGTACAACCTAGTGCCGAACTATGAACAAAGCAGTTCTTGCCACTTAAGCGACGCAATTTCTCCTTCAACCCGTCCGATAGAATCGGTCGCTTCACTGCGGCTTCGTTGTTCAAAAATGATCTTTCGGATGGTTCGAAATCCACCAGAACGGCAAGCAAGGTGATGTAAGTCTTCTCGTCATCATTCAGGTCGTGCTCCTCATCTCCTCGAATAAATTTTATCAGGACATCCAGGACAGGGAGAATGTCCTTGAGGAGTGTATATCGAAGATAGGGATATTTTTGCCCTATTTCGACGGCGTTTTGGATCGCGAACGAGTTATGGGAGGCCTGCGTCCTGATCATCCATGCTACCGCTTCAGCGTTGGCTTTGCCCTCGACCGGCATCCATTGCGACATCTGCCTAGCGCCCATGGTCATGACGAGAAGCACAATACCCGCGAGAGACAAAAAGGTGATACGCCAGCCGATCGACGATGCGTACACCGACGTGAGGAAAAAGGCAATAATGACGACAGAAAGGGTGTAGAGCCACGTAGCGAGGCAAAACAGCTGTGGTTTCGGCTGCTCCTGATTCTTCTTCTCCGCTTGAGTCCTCTGACACAAAGAGAGGAGAGATACAGGGATGACGAACAGGAGTAGAATGCGACAGATCCATGGGGTATCTTTGTTAACGATGAAGAATGCAGAAGGAGAGCCTACGCATATGATGAAAACGGAGACGATGCGTATGGTGATAGGTCCATGGACGGTTCGGTTCGGGAATATTCGGAAAATCAGGTTGAAAACACCGGAGAGGGGTGAATGAAAGGGAGCACCCGGAAGAAAGGCGGCGAACGAGGCAGTCAACACGAATAAAAGGGCAGCGGTGAGGAAGATACTGTTAAGGGTGTTGGAAGTCGTTGGATTAACTCTAAGAATAGAGTCCCTTGATTGTGAATGTGAATATGAATGGCGTTGAGAGAGTATAGGATATGGAATACCTGATGAAAACCCCAAAGAACACAAGAGACACCGTAGCCACCATAGGCAGAATTTCGATTAAGATTGGGAGTTTCCAATCCATTAAACCTCTAAAGGCTTCGTGCCGTTTGCTGATAGACTCGTGGATTGTCGGCCTCGCCTTGGTTAGAGAACGTTGATATCGAGTGAGCCATATGCTGATGATCAATGCACCAGCCGCCTCTGTGACGGAGAGAGCCAGGCTGATATACAATAAAAAGATGTTTCCGGACACGGTTGAATTAAACGTTTCATCCCATTTGACGTATTGCTGAAGGTCAATGGGTGTCCTTGAAGCAGCGTTCATCGTGTCATTGTAGATCGCAATGAGAATTTGGTTCGTTGCATTCCCCGGATTTGGCTGAAAAATACTCGACAACTGAATGATGAACGCTGTCAAGACACCGATGAAGAGTCCGACCTATCGCAAATGATTGGAATGGGTGATCACAGTGGCGGGGAAGAAAACGTACATAGACGAGGAGAGTATCAAGAATCTTCTGCCAACGGGAAGTTAAGTGAATATCTTCGTCAGTCACCTTTTTGAGGTACTCCTCCCAGAAACCCATATGTTCTGGCCCATGAAGTAATTCCGATATGTTTGGAGGAGGAGGACTCGACGACATTGAAGACATGGGGATTGAAGGATTTGTGGGTATAAGTAAAGTTCTCGAAACTATAAGGTCCTCGTTAAAGCCGGAAACCGCCCACTTAGCATACTTCAAATTAAAGTTGTGCAGCTAGTAAGCGCCCGACGCGGGAACCCCGAACTCGAAGACATATTATGTAATGACATCACAGTGTGGGCGCTTAACAAATAACCTTTCAACTGAACAAGGAAATCAATACACTACAAAGGACATTCTCGCTGCAGAAGTTTTACTTTTCATCTACGAGCGGCGATAAGTAAACTCAGGGTCATCCGGAAGTCTTCCCAAGTCGGTGTCAACCTGGTCCATGTTATTGTGCAGTTCGGGCAGCCTTGCAAGAGGGGCGAACATCAACTGACCAAAAAGGCCAGATGATGGCCTCGTTTTCATAAGCAGAACGGCATTAAAAAAACCACTTAGGCCGAAGAGTGAAACCGCGGTAAAAGTGGCAGGCGGGGGGACGGCACTGTGACCTTGCAAAAAGGATTTCCACCTGACGGCACTGAGTGGTATGACGCATACGCAGTATACGACTGGGTAGCTATTCACATCGGACATGGGTGTCAGCAGAAGAAAACTAGTACTTAGGGCATGTGACGACTTACGCCAACATAACCAAGGACCGACGGCGCCTCGCCTTGGTCTCTGGATTTCCATCTGCCCGAAACCTGAAGTTGAACCTCCACCATGTCCTGTCGTTGATGACGAGATGCCCACTCATCCACAGATAAAGTGGGAAATAGATCAGCAAGGAGAAACCCAATGCCACCCACATCCAGATGTATTCTACGGCCAACTTCCATCCATATCCCACTTCGTACTTATTAACCCAGCACCAATACTACATAGAGATCAATTGGATTTGGCAATAAAGAGTTTAGGGGGCTTACGGGCGTTGGACCCATGAAGCTGAAATTTTTGTTTCGGTTTAGCGCCAAGGCTGCGGTGACCAGAGCTGCGGTGAAAGTCCAGAGGGTCACGACGACACCGAGTGTGAGTTTCATCGACGTGATGTTTTTCATCGTCCACACTCCAAGAAACGTGTACACGGCTATCGCCTGTTGTGAACGGAACAATGTTTGATAAGCAAGGGCCCTTCCTCAAAATCAAGATTCCTCACCAGGGTTGAAAGGGCGACAGTTGTCGCTCCAATAATTTTGATAACGCCTATATGAATGGGTGTTAATGGCTAGTACTACATCATGATTGAACGAAATTGTTAAGGCTGACCTTGTGCGGTACAAAAAGTTCCTACCTCCACCCCTCCGGCTTGAACCCATTTCAGGCTCAAAACAGCACCGATCCCTTGCACGACATCAGCAAGAAGGAGGGAGGCCTGCAATCAATATTGTTGTCAATGAACATTGCACTTCAGTAACGAATTGCACCTGTGGATCGTACCATAAGGATATCCATTGGCTGATGGAAAATTTGCAGACTTGCAGTGGGGAGATGCCGCATTCGCCACTTGACATTATTCTACGAAGGCGTACGTGTCAGCTTATAGGGACATCAGCTTGGGAAATGATATACCGCAATTTTCAAGAATACAAACACAATAGTGAGCAAGGAAAGTAAGCCGGCTTCAACTGTTACCTATAAAGATGTGAGCGCTGAACTGGGGAAAAAACATAACTTACGGTTAGACCTATTGCTTCCCCTCTGTTCGTACAAGAAAAGTTGGAGCGGTCTGCAAGTGCCCGTGCAAGATCCTCAGTTGAACATTCGCCCATGATCAGCGGCGAGTGAAGAAGGCGAAGAGAGTTTGGGTTTATCGTGAGTATTCATCGATAAAGTTATATACCACCAAATTGGAAGAACAATAATCACGTCTCCAACTGGTGTGCTGACAATTGCGGCTTGACGAAATCCAAGTAAGGACAAGTCAATGACTTGGGTAAAGCTGGACAGCAGCATGCACATGGGTTGCAACAATTGGAGAGGTCAAGTTGCACGCGGTGCAGGACCAATGCAGGTAATACAATCATATGATTACAAATATCGACATTGTGCTCTCAAGATATTTCTTTGGGAATTCCGAAGTAAACGGATAAGTTTCAGCTTGATCGGCTCAATAACAGATCTTCGAATGGACTCGGAGTAACTCTTGCCGGACTGGTATACAAATACACGTTCGTTCCCTGTTGAAAGAATCGTCTCTACAATCGGGAATAAGAAAGTGAGTGCTCCTTGACTCAATCGGGCACTGACATGTACTGACATCTCACAATTGTCAGGCATAGTCAACCGTGACCGTGATGAATCCGACAAAGTACTTGCTGATCGCTCTTACCCTCATCGGCGCCGCGGTAGCTAAACCCATTCCCGACAGTCCTCCTTGCGGGGGTCATCCCAATTGTGATTCCGATTCGCAGTGTACGATTGGGACTGTATGTTGTCTTTTAAGGGGGGTGAGTACTCGTCTTGCGGTGTGTCATTGGTTTGTAATTATCCGAGTGTGTTGTCTAGGGTAATGGTGAAGGGATATGTGGAACGGAATCGTTTTGCGCTAGGTTGTAGAAACACGAATGTTATTCGTCATTGACTCCTGCGCCAATTTACGGCCAAGTAATTTTATCATTCATCGTATACTTCGATAAATCTTTTAGTTAGTGACTGTCACGGTGATTCAGATGACAATCCGAAGAGAAGACCGTGCGAACTTTTGTTCCCATTGATGTACCCAATACTTCTCCACCAACACAGGTGGGCTGTTTCGTCTAAAATAACAGACTAACCTCTGATGCGCCCACAGACCCACTGTTAAACAGATTAAATCATGTCTCGACGGCAGGAATCGACACATCCCAACGATGATCAATGCATGCCTGGCCCTTTTACCCGTGTGGCCCTGTTGGAGGAATTACACCACTGGAGCATGGACATCACTGCGCCCAGAATCTTCTGTTTAGACGGTATGGCTGGCTCGGTCAATGTGCCGCTTTCTTCGCCAACACTCAATTTTTGGTGGTAGCTTTTTTCTGCTCTCGTAATAACGAGTCTCGTGCCAATGTGAGGTGTATCTTGCCGACTCTTGCATGGGACATAGCTCGTCAAGACTCCATATATCGAGAGGCGCTGCTGGGCGTTTTGCAAACGGAACCTGACGTCGCAGATTGCACAATTGACAGACAGGTCCACCACCTACTTGATGTCATCTTCTACAACGAGAGGCGGCCTCCCCCGATCTTCATTGTCGATGCCCTTTATTTTGGACACACTCCTTTCCATACTCTCTCAAGTTCCGGTGAATTTCTTCATACTCCACGTCCCGAGCCATACATCCGTTAGCGGTTTAAAAATCCACAGTCCAGTGCGCACCGCATTCTCCCCTTACACGATATCGAGGAAGATATAGTAAAGGGTGATATTTCACCACACGACTTACCGCCATACGGTTCTCAAGTGACCCCGATGTTTCCCGACGATTGGCCAACGCAGAGAGACATCGCGACACTCACTCGTCTGGCCGGTAAACTTTTCATCTATGCGTTCACAGCGATACGATACATTGAAGAATGCAACCACATCGAGAGACTAGAGATGTTGACAAAGTTTACGGTTAACGATGATGGTGATGAACTTTTCCGTGGACCCCTCGATGAAATCTATATCCATGTTCTTTCCGCCGCCCTGGACCCTAAAATATGTAGGAAGGATGAATCCACAGGACGAAACGAATCCTGGGCATAATCCTTGCTATCCATGAACCTCTGACCTCGCACGGTTGATTGGCATTACTCCTTCTGACATTCGAGTGAGCCTCGACCGGATGCATGCTGTCATCCGTCTTGGGCAAGATGGCGTTGTTTCTACGTTTCACAAATCTTTCGTTGACTTCCTCATCACTCCACGCCGTGCACCGGAGAACCAACTGATTTCTCTCTCTGCTGACCCTCATGACTTGGCCAGCCGTTGTGTTGAGATTATGAGGTCAAATCTCTATTTCAACATGTTTCAGTGCGAAATATTGTACCTTCCTAACTCGAAACAGCAACTTGTACTCAATGCTCATGTCATCACTGGTCACATCATCAGAGCGCTGCTGATGACCATCTCCAAGTCACGAATTGTGTCTTGTTTTTTAAGACGATTCGCGTGTGGGATTTAAAGTTGGTCGAAATGTCTAGGGCAGAACTACCGGGCGACCCCAATGGGCAGCTTATCCTTTGGGTTCCTCCTGAATACTGGTCATATTTGACGCTTCCTCCATGTTTTCTTGTGATCGGAGAGTCACAGGTAACCTTTGACTTTAGTCGGTTCGTTCATGGTACTTAGTAGATGGACGGAGTGTAATGACAATCTTAATAACATTCCAACAACAATTGTGGCCGTATTTCATAATGTCGAACGAGAACTACGAGAGCATATCAACGATTTTGAAACAACCAAAGGAATAAAGTCGTCGGAACGTGGGGATGCTTTATCGTGATCGAGCAGTGCTTCTATCATGCGAGATTGTCCGCAATGGTATGGCCTTGCCACAAAAATCACAGGTAGACCATTCCTGGACACCTGAAAGTACATGAACCACAAATTAGTCAATGCGTACCCGCTGGACTTGATGCATACGCCCATGAATGTCGTAGTCTTGTTCGAACACGTTAAAAAAATTTCACGTTTCTTCGATTCCAAAGTAAGGGTCGTTCGAGATATTGAAAGGGGAAAGGGTCTTTTGTGATTAAACGGGAATGCTGGACGATCCCGTAACAACGATGCCTTAATTGCCGAGTCGCTCGTCTGTCGTATCCAACGATGGAGGTTATCTCAGAAGCTTGTAAAATCAGTTCAGGTATGAGAAGAAAAACCGGGCGGTTCCATTTGGATGATGAAAGGACAGCGGAGAGGTTATCTTGTCAATCCGGAGCCTGACGACCCAAAAGGCATCGACGCCATTCCCCAAACCCGGTAAAATTAGTGGAGAACAATTTTCGACGACATACTAAAGATTCTTCCCAAAGAAGAGAAATTCTGCTATATTGGTTTGTCAATTGTGCCTGTATTGGCACATTGTGGTCGTCTTGTGGAGAAGTAATGTAGACTCACTTCACCATATCCGGTATCCGCCATGTTTTGCGTTGTCACACCGTTGTCACGCTGCATAGCATCATCCTAAAAACGGTCAAACTTGACAGCAAACCGAGATCTATCAGATTCGTCATTTATGAGAGCAAGCCTTGTGGTGAATGCCTCAGAAGTTCGAGATCGTTCAAGTTGCTGTTTAAATCAAATCCTCCACCTCCTCGACTTGACTTACGCCATACACACACCAGTATCGAGTCAATTCTGATGCCGTATCAATGCAAGGTTGGCATAAAGAACCATGCTATCATACACTTGAAACAGAACAGCCATGTCCCATTATCCTCCTGGGGTAGACGAAGCTCAGCACAGGCATTACTACGACGGCCATTTCACCAATTCATACGACCATCTTAATCAGTCAGCACCACCTTTCCCTACACCACAACTTTCTGGGGTCAACGCCTCCGATGCTAGAGCATATCCAGGTCCAGATGTCCCATTTCCCACTCCGATGGTAAACTACCCCCCTCTTCCTTATTCGCCAAGTAGTGCATCTTCCACCGTGCATCAGGGGAGTGGCGATATATCACTTGAGAGTCGGCCTTCGCAGCAGAAGATGCATAGCGCCGCCGTCTCGACGCCAGAGGCTAATCCTTGGAATGGACTTATCCCACAAAGAGTGCCTAGGAGGCACAGGACGCTCAAGAGGATTGGGTAAAAATTTTTTTTCATTTTCCTTTTCCGAAGTCACTAATTAGTGTGTAGGCTCATCCGCGGTAACTTTGTTCTGGAAAATCCCGTCCCAAAAAAACTTCTCGAGATATGTGGAAATGATACCGAACGTGAATTTACTCATATTCGCTACTCTGCCGCCACTTGCGATCCCAATGACTTCAAGAGTGATGGATTTAGTCTTCGGCAAGTACATTATGATCCCCCACGTAATACCGAACTCTTCATCGTCATGACTATGTACAACGAAGACGAGGACCTCTTCACGCGATCCATGCACGGCGTTATGAAGAATATTGCCCATTTGTGCAAGAGGGAGAAAAGTAGGACTTGGGGTAAAGAAGGTTGGAAAAAGGTTGTGATCTGCATCGTCAGCGATGGGCGTGCTAAAGTCAATCCTGGAGCTCTCAGCGTCATTGCAGCGATGGGGTGTTACCAGGATGGCCTTGCGAAAACCAAGATCGGCGAAAGGGCCGTCACAGCTCACATCTATGAATATACGACACAAATTTGCATCACTCCATCCCTCGAGATTGTGGAGAAAGGGATCGTACCCGTTCAAATCATTTTCTGTCTCAAAGAAAAGAATCAAAAGAAGATCAACTCGCACCGTTGGTTCTTCAACGCTTTCGGGCCCATCCTCCAACCCAAGGTTTGTGTCCTCCTTGACGTAGGTACGATGCCAGGTCCTGCATCAATATACCATCTTTGGAAGGCGTTCGATCTCGACCCCAAACTTGGAGGGGCATGCGGCGAAATCGTCGCTCTCAAAGGCAAATATGGCAGAAACCTACTCAACCCTCTCGTCGCGGCTCAGAATTTTGAGTATAAAATGTCGAACATCCTTGACAAGTCTCTCGAGAGTGTCTTTGGTTACATCTCTGTCTTACCTGGTGCATTCTCCGCTTATCGTTACATCGCAGTCCAGAACGACAGATCAGGCGAGGGTGGTCCGCTTCACAAGTACTTCCTCGGAGAGATGATGCAAGGCGGAGGCGGGATTTTCACTGCCAACATGTACTTAGCCGAGGATCGCATTCTTTGCTGGGAATTGTTTTCGAAACGAGGATGCTCGTGGACTTTACACTACGTTAAGTCTGCATACGCAGTGACGGACGTACCTGATCAACTCCCAGAGCTGATGAGTCAACGAAGGAGATGGCTTAACGGCAGTTTCTTCGCAGGCGTGCATTCCACGTTCCATTTTTATTACGTTTACAGGAGCAGTCATTCACCTCTGAGGAAGTTTTGGATTCATGTTGAGATGCTTTTCCAACTGTCACAACTTATTTTTTCGTGGTTTGCATTGGTGCGTTGAAATTTTCCCTCTGGTTGTGTCGCCTTAGCAAATTCGTAGGCAAACTACTACATTGCATTTTTCATTTTGGTCACCACTCTGGAAGACAAAACGTTCGGCTTTAACGGTATTGAAACGACCAATGTCGTACTCAAGAATTTCTACCTTGGCTTACTCATGACTTGCTTTATCCTCGCACTCGGAAACCGTCCCCAGGGCTCGAAGTTGGGGTATACACTTGCTATAATCGGTTTTGCAATCATCACGATCTACATGACACTGGCGGCGGCTTTGTTGTCATACAAAAGCATCGATAAATTGATTAAAAAACACAAGGGACATTGGAAACTTAGCGACTTTCTTGGGAATGTGATATTTAGAAATGTCATATTGAGTATCGGCGGAACTTTGGGACTGTACATTTTCGCAAGCTTTATCTTCGTGGGTCATCCGCCATTCTAACCCTTTTCGCAACTATTTTTCTGACGATAAGAAGTTTGATCCATGGCATATGATAACCTCGCTCGTGCAATACTTGCTGATGGCACCTTCACATGTCAATGTACTAGGTGTTTATGCTGTATGTCTCTGGTATATTTGCAGTCATCCTTGTTGACACCCTTCTCTCATAGTTTGCGAATGTCCACGATGTCTCCTGGGGTACGAAAGGTGAAAACGCCGCCTCCCTCGGCACTGTCACCACTGGCGACACTGGCGAAGTAGTGGCCGTTGTTCCGGACGAGAAGTATTTGAATGAACTCTATGAAGATGCACTCTATGTCCTTAAAACAAGGAAGCCAAAGGAGAAGAAGAAGGTTGACCACAGCCAACGGCAGGAGGACTACTATAGGAATTTCAGGACAAAGTCTGTTCACTCTGCGATTAACCGGAGTTGACGACTTATGAACTTTCAGCGTACTTCTTGCCTGGGTCCTCACGAATAGTTTGCTTGCCATTTTAATAACAGGAACGAATCCAAGTGCGTCAGATGGTGCAGAGGCCGCTGTGGCGGGCTATATGACGTTCTTGTTGTATTCCGTCGCAATCATTGCGTGTAAGTCCATCCGTGTCCGCCCCTTTTTCAATTGATTCCAAGAAAACAACAGTAGTCAAAGCTGTTGGTGCTGCACTCTACATGATCACTTGGTTATTTGTTGGGGAATAATTAGTGGTGGTTCGTCTACTTGGCAAACAAATTGTGTGTATATATACTTTGGTACCTATGATGCATAGATCGGGACGAAATGTCGGAAGAATGTTACGTAATCACTTACATCAGCCACAAACAGGTTTCGATCCTCGCAATGGCCTTCAAGCTTGCTATCATCGGCGCAGGTCCGTCTGCATTCTATGCCGCCGCTAGGCTCTTCAAAAATCTCCCTGAGTTAACATTTCCAAGTCTTCGGATTCATGTCTTTGACCGCCTATGGTCACCTCATGGTTTAGTGCGTTACGGAGTAGCTCCTGATCATCCAGAAGTAAAGGCGAGCCATACTCTCCTGTTCATCTAACATTCGATTGATTCCATATAACAGAACTGCACCAATAAATTTGATGAAGTGGCGAAAGACTCCCGCTTTCGATTCTTCGGAAACGTAAACATAGGTAGCACCAACCCGATACCCCACGCCGTCTCACTGCCCCTTGCCTGCATATTCAAAAATTACAGTCACGTCTTATTTGCCACGGGTTGCGCGCTCCCAAAATTGCATGGCGACTTACAGCCTTCAGAGTACTGCATGCCCGCCTCGTCAATCGTGCAGTGGTACACCAGCCATCCGAATGCTCCTCCCCCGCCTCCATTGCACAAGATATCCCATCTTTCTATTATAGGACATGGGAACGTCTCTCTGGACGTGGCGCGTATCTTCCTCAAAAACGTAAGGACACTCTCTAAATACGACGTTTCGAGGCCAGTGCTAGACGTTTTATCAACCTCGAAAGTCCGTCATATTTCCATCATTGGTCGGAGAGGACCTTTAGAAGTGGCTTTTACAAGCAAAGAGCTTCGAGAGATGATGAGTTTACCGCAGACCTATATGGTTCCACTCCATCCTTCCCTGACGAAACCACCAAATGGGCAAACCTTAACACGCCAACAATTACGTATTCTCAAACTCCTTAGTGATGGATCAGAAGAGGCAAAAAAACCCTTGTTCAAATCGTGGTCTTTGGAATTTTTCCGTTCACCCGTCGGTTTTGCTTCTCGCCCATCAATCTGTTCGTCTCGTCATTCCCTCTTGTTGGCCCATACTGCGGTGGATCCCAAATCTGATGATAAAAGAGCCATTCCGACTGGACAAAACTCAATTCTCAAGACCGACTTTGTGGTCACGTCTCTCGGGTTTCATGCAGAACCTATGGAAAGTGAACTTTATGATCCAGTGGTTGGACATTTACGGAACGCGTCTGGACGAGTTATCACTGCAGAAGGGAAGACGATGAAAAATGTATATGCATCAGGATGGGCAGCAACAGGTGCGAAGGGTGTGCTTGCGAGTACAATGTTGAATGCGTTTAGTGTGGCGGATATGATTGTTGCGGATTGGACAACAGGCTCAAATGGGTCTGCGGCACCGCTATCGAGTTTGATGAATGAAGACCCTGATATAAATTCGCTCCCTGAAGATGTAGAGAGAGGTTTACAGGACGGTGTTGTTGTGCAATATAAGGACTGGAAGATGATAGATTTGGAGGAGAGATTCAAAGGGTCAATAATGGGTAAGGAGAGGGAGAGGATTTGCTGGGAGGATGCCAGGAATGTGTTCACAAATCATAGATCCACTCGAAAGCCTCTTGCTGACCCGTTTCAAAATCCCTAAAATCGGAAAGGCGTGCAGCGCCCTAATGAACCATACGTCATTCATCAATGATCATATAACAATAGAGTCTGGATACCGGAGACTACATATATTCGGACTCCTTGGGAAATTGGCCGGGTGAACATCGAATTGGGAAGGCCGAGATGAACCTGAATTGGGAAGGTTAACCAAATTTGGATATAGCCAGACGTTCGATAGGCTCAATGATAACAATAGCTTCTTGTGCACCTCATATTTCGACATATTATATAAGGATGATGAACCAGATGTCTGATGGGCTATCAATTAGAGCGCTGTTGCGTTTCTAATTTAGTTCGGCGGCTTTCCCATTTCGTGATGAGAAAGAAACGGACAGAGCCTTAAATAATAATGTATCGCACCTCACGGAAACTCCACAGCCGACAATGGAACCATATAAGATCCCACCTATCACTGTGACCCATTCAACCCTAACACCGTCGATTTTAAGATGTCTTTCGTTATCGAAAAAGACCAGTACACAGTGACGACGACCGCCCGGTGCGATATTGTTGCCAAAAACGACAAAGTTACTTCGCAGATCTGGCTCCGAACGCCAGTCAGTTAACGCTTAATTCAGACCATCCTAGTGGTATCGAGTTACTGACATTTAGTTGTTCCTAGGCACTTGACCAAGATCTCATCGACAAAGTGGTGCAGATACAACTGCAGACCAAATCTCATGATCAAGGCCCGTTGGCCTCTGCCATCGCGATGGCTAGCTGGAGTTGGTTCGATATCATCGTTCTTGAATCGCCGGAGGCTACTCAAGCGAGAGTCAAGGACGGCCTCGCGCTGGTTTGGTTCAGTCACGAGAACAAGTTGTTTCAGGGGACGACTACAGAGCAGACTGGTCCGCCTCTGGCCAGCCAGGATATACTTAACTCACTAGAGGTCGGTCTGGGGTGGTCTATATCTCTTTATAGCTTTTAACAGTCCTTTTTTATAGGTCGGAAATGTTCTTGCTGCACGCCTTTGCGCCCAATTCCCTGGTTGGGAAAACCATGCCTCTGAGGGGCATCTCATCCTCCGGACATCTGAGAAAGGTCTTTATTCATCCTTGACTGGAATTATAATTGACGTTTCGTTTCCACAGGTCGAAAAGCCCGGTCTCCCCCAGTCAAATCTCACGCTGAATACCTCGGGCTTGTCACTGGGCAGATTTCAAAGTTATCGAAGACCTTTGATAAATATCTCGATTCAGCAACACCTACGAATACCCCAGCAGCGTTCTCGCTTGTGCGAGAGATGCTCCCGACCGGACCACTACGGGCAGACCAGGCATCCCTTGCTGAAGAACCCCCACTTCGAGTGATGTCACTTGGTCAGTCCGGTACTCTTTCCTGTGGACCTGATGGTTTACTGTGTCATCAGATGGGGGAGGAGTCCGTGGAATTTCCTGTTTATATGTTCTGCAAGCGATCTTGGCCAAGGTAACAAACGATCCAAACGCAAAGCCTTGTGATTTCTTTGACATGATAGTCGGTACTAGTACGGGAGGGTGCGTTCACTTATTTTGCAAAACGTCTGGTTCTACATAACCACGCAGGTTGATCGCTATCATGCTTGGTCGTCTCAAAATGACGATTCCGGAGTGTGTCGCTGCTTATACAAGCCTTGCTTCGCAGATATTCTCTGCTGACCCAGTACAGAAGGCGTTTAATTTCACCAACTCCGGCGCGTATTACACTAAAGAAAATTTCGAGAAGGGATTGAGGCAAATAATCAAGCAGAAGACTGGGGACGAGAACGCACCAATGCTGGATCCGGACACCAAAAATTGCAAAGTGTAGGTTTCTGACAGGTGTAGATATGTGATGTTCGCTGAGTATTCACCGTTTCTAGGTTTGTCGTCTCCGGTCAATCACAGGATTTGAACCACACAAGTGCCGAACAATTCAGAACTTACGCTGTCAATTTCCCTGATAAATTCGCTGGTTGCGCTATCTGGCAGGCAGCCAGGGCAACTTCTGCCGCACCAACATATCTTCCGAGCATCTTCATCAATGGGACGGAATTCATCGACGGAGGAATCAGATTTAACAATCCCTCGATATTGTACGTGGTCGTATGATTACTTTGCAAAAGGTTGACTAGACTTTTGTGCCCTTCAGGCTTTTGGGAGAGATCAACGCCATCTGGGGTATTGCCCGACGTGTTGGCTGTTTCTTGACGATAGGGACTGGCATGCAGCCCAATATCAAGTTAGACGAACACCCATCCAATCCTTTGGAGGTCCCAGGTTATACGAAAGCCTTAGTGGAAGCTACAATTAAAGTTTCCACCGATTGTGAAACTACTAATCACCTCGTAGAGGGGTTGTTCACTGGGAGGAGTGGGATTTATTGGCGGTTCAATGCAGGAGTCAGGGCTGGTGATGACTGGGCCCCGATGATCGGGTTGGATGACTATAAGGGTATGCCAAATCTCGTGGCGGTCACAAAGACGTATCTGCAAGGTCAGGTAACGACGATCGAGCAATGTGCAAAGACCCTGGTTTAAAAGGGCGACAAATTTCGGCGAAATATGTAACAGTATGACATAATTTATCTATTGAGATTTTTTAAGCGTGTCATGGGAGAAGTCACGACTGGCTTGCGACTGGCATCTTGAATTTTTGGGGAGTTGCAGCGATAAGTGACACAATCATGGGGAAAGAGTAATCTCATTAAACATTAAGATCCAGACGGAGGCGGATTGGCATATATAAACAAAATATAAACAATTCCCGGACTCGGAGTACCATAGCCGGAGTTTTCACCCGGCAGACAACGGTCAAACTCTTTGAGCAAGTTCTACAGGCGAACCTATCTATCATGTTTACAAATACAACCGGGTGTTTCCAACTTGAGTGTTGTGCGAATATCTATATTGCTCAACTTCGGGCGAAGTTGGAGGCAAGGATCATATGTAATGAATGGAGTCAAGGACCGAAGATGCGAGTACGTTCACCAGGGGCTGTAGATCTGCCTTATTGCCTGCCTAGAAAAAAAGAGGTCTATTAGGACATTTTAACATCTGATTCACAATAGCTTACCGTGTCCAGTGCTTGATAGTACTCCTCACGCATTTGTAGACGGATATTGATGAAAGGGTAACCAGCGCGAATCAGCGGTAGGGATGCAAGCAAGCGGGAAACACGACCATTGCCATCCTGCAATTGTTTAGCGCAGATTAGGAAATATCGTCAGAGACACTCACGGTGAAAGGGTGGATACGTGAAAATGCAGAGTGAATCCAGGCTGCCACCACGAATGGACAGGTGTCCGTCTTCTCGAGGCATTTCTGCGAATTGTACTTTTGAGTGATGCGTACACTGCACAATCCCTCCATCCATATGGGTCGTGGAAACAAGACGTTTGCGGTAGAGACCAGGGTGCGTCAGGAAAAACACTTCGTCCACACCGTCCTGTACAGATATAAATACACATCGGTGGATACTGATCGTATAACGCGATTTCATAGTAATTTCGTGAATGGACAGATAGTGCCTTCACTCAATTGACTGAGATTCTTGACAAGATTCATCAAGAAATCGAGGGACTGCACAATATTTAGTCTCGACCGAGTAACCAACTGGGAACTTACATTCTGCAGATCCCCTAGAATGGAGACGATTTTCTGTCGTTCTTGGACCCCTCCGGCCATGACACGGTCAATTGCTCCAGTGTAGAATCCGAGCTTCACAAGGCGTGAAAGAGATTCGCCTCCGAGCACGAAGACCTTCTCGAATTCGTTTGTTTCTATGCATATAAGACGTGGAAATTGTACCCGTATTATCTCCAAAAAGGATGTTCTCCCAAGCGGACTTGACTGTCGAGGCTGCTGATGTGTCGGAGGATGTAAACTGACGAATGTTTTTCGGAGGTGCCGAAGGAGAAACGATGACGCCATCGGAGGGATTTTTCCATTCATTATCTAAGAATCGTTTCTGTCATGTTGTATAAACAGTATTCGAAGAGGGACGTTACCTTCTTCTGTCTCAATGTTCTGGCAGAAATAGACCTTGATCAGCACTCATGCAGTGATGGGATTAGTGACGGAGGCTTGATCTCGATAAGCAGCAAGGGCTGCCCATGATGCGTGACAACGTAGGTAATATCGGAGTCGACAGATTTTATAGAAGTTGGAATGAACCACTTGGGATTGACCTCAAAATATTCTTCCGCAGGGAACCAATAGCCCAAAATCGTGCCATTAAATTGTTTTCAATGGTCTCGTCGTCATTGTTCATCCGTGCAGCCCTCTTTAAAATAAAATCTGGGTAGCGGCCGTCACACCTGTGAAAGACTAGAGGGTGTCAATGTAACTGGAGACTAAAGCTACCTAGATTAAGCGTAGCCTTCTTCTGGATCTTGTAATCCGAGAGAGTACAATTATTTTCTAATTGTTGCCCAGCAAAAATGAGACCTATCGCGCTCGATGAGTAAAAGAATCAAGGTAATGATAATAAGCATACACTGTCGATCTAAGGGCATGCCGAAATACAATACGTTGTAGTGACCTTGTAGTGACCACCAGGTAAACGCTGAAAGACTAACCTCCCCTTATCCTGAATCTTGGCTTTGACGTCCTGGATAAGGTCAGAAGACTCGACCTCAAGACTGATTGTCTTCCTGGACAAAGTCTTCACAAGGATTTGCATAGTGATGCCAGTTGGCGAATGGAAAATAAGATTTAGTCTGCATAACTCAGTCAGATACGTCTGACTTGGATAGTCGGAGTTTGAACCGTGACTCAAAGATCGGTAATCTCCGACAGTTTAACACTACTTGCGACAATACAAAACTGATCGAGTGTCATCAGTAAGTTACTAATTATAAGTATATGGTTCTGTCTAGGGAGGCTCCTATTGCTGCCCACTACATTTCTACACCACGGCACCCTGTTGTGCGATGGCAGCTCTTACATGGCACCATGCATTGGTATGGACACTTAAGGGCTATTTCCTGGGCATTCAGTGGCTTGGTAACAAAGACGGCACTGCCGCACGCTTCGTTTACGGACGGTATCAGCTACGACACGGCGTAGGTCGTCGCAGTAGGTTTGCGTCATCTGGGTAAGTCACTCTTACAACTTTTGGACAAGAACAAAATCACCAAATTGGCGGAAGCATCTCCGGCGCCTGGACCTCGGGAATGGCCTGGCCTTGGACCTGCCAATCCATGCCCAATGGGTTGTCACTCACTGTATGCAAACGGCTACAGTTTTCCACGATGTCACTCGCCTTGCTTACTTTTAACCTCGTTCCTGTCACTCAGACCCGCCGCGAATACCTCTTTCTTACCGATGTCAAGCATCCTTGCCTTGTTCATAAAAACCGACTTCAACATTGAAGATCGCGACAAGTTGAAGAGGGACGAGATGCGGGCGATGCTAGAGGAGATGCAGCTGATGCGGCAGCACCTGATTGTCGAGATGGACGAGAGCATTATTCAGCTCCCAGAGAACCTGAATAAGGCGCGGGAGGGTCTCGTAGCCGAGCGGCGAATGCTCGCCAATCTGAGGGAGAAGGAGCAGCACCTCCTAACCAGCCTCATGATCAGCGTGAACCGTGGCGACCAGCTGGCGATATGGGTCAGGGATCTGCAGAAGGCGAAGACGAGAGACGTGCGCCAGGCCCTCGGCCGTACGTTGGACCGTGCATTGGAGAAGCGGGAGAAGGAGCAGTGTGAGCAAGAAGAAGAGGAATGGAAGGAGCGGTGGAAGAAATGGAAGATGGGCGCAAATGACTGGGACGAATGGGAGGAGTTCGAGCGGCAATGGGAGGAACGTGAACGGTATTGGGAGGAACGCGAGCGGCAATGGGAGCTGGACTGGGAAAAGTGTGCACAGGAACTGGATCCGCCCCAGAAAGCGGAGAAGTTGGGGCAGTGGGAGCGGGATTGGATCGAGTGGGATCGAGAGTGGAAGGATGCGGAGAGATATTGGAAGGACTGGAGGGAGTGGGAGCAGAAATGGGACAAGGAAGAAGAGCAGCGTGACAAGGATGAAGAGAAGCGGGACAAAGTGGAATGGGATCAGGATCGGGAGGAACAAAAGCACGACAAGGGACAGATACAACTTGAAGAGTCGGAGTGGCAGTGGCGAGAGCGGCATTGGCAGTGGCGGCGGCATGAGCGCAATCGACGAAAGGAGCAGAGGAACGGGCGGAAGCAGGAGCGGCATATTCAAGTGAAAGAGCAAAGTCAGTGGAAGCAGCGGTGGCAGGAGGAGCGACTAGCTAAAGAACGACGGGGCCGGGAAGAAGAACGACAACGGCGGGAGATTGAGCGACGAAGGCGGGAGGGGGAGCGACAGCGACAGAAGGAAGAACGGGATTGGCGGTCTCGGGAGCTGGAACGCCAGCATGAATACCTGGAGGAGGTGCAGACGCAATGGAAGGAGAGGCAGAAAGTGCGGGAACAGGAGCGACAGGAGCAGGCTAAGCAAGAGCGGCGAACTCAAGAGTCTTCAGAGTCGAAGGGAGCTCGAGGGAAGCGGCTCGAGAACGAGCGAGAAAATGCACAGCAGTGGGAGGAGAAAGGGCTCATAATTTCATCTCCACTTTCCGACGACCAACTGGCGGAGTTGAAGGAGTTGCAGCTCCTCGCACAGGACTCTTTGCCATTGTGCATCGTCCGTATTCAGCAATGGGGGCAAAAGTTGTCTCAGCTGGAGATGGAGCGGAAAAGCCTCGAACCAAGCATTGTGAAATTGAAGTATGCCCAAGCTGCAGATGCAGTAAGCTTAGAACTCGCGGGACGTCATGGGCCAACCCTAGTCTCGTTGATTGACTGTTGGTTGGCTCGATCTGGTCTCACAAGTTGGTTTCCACTGGATGAGGCGGATCTGAAGAAGCGGCGCCATAAGCATCGCCTCTTAGCTGTGATGCTCGACAACCGCAGCGCATTCGCCAACCAGTCCCCAAAACTTGATGCCCTTCTTGTTTTCGTGAGTGTCCCCCCGAGCTGTACTGAGAATGTTTAATTCGGTGACTAGGCTGGTTTATTTTCCGCCATCCTGGCCGCTTTCCTCATTGAGATCCGCAAAGGTTTGGAAGAGGACCTGCTCTTGGCGATTCTCCAACAGCTCCAGAACAAGCCACACCCGTTCCAACCCACACCAGTGTCAATTTGGGTCAACGGTCTCTGGTTCACCAGTCTTGCTGCCAGCCTCGCGGGGACCCTTGTCGTCATGCTCGCCAAATCCCGCGGGCAGTGGGCCATAGAAGAAAAGGAAGCAGAAGCACTTTTTTCCACCCCAAGAGGCTTGAAACGCAGACGGGATGAAATTGGGCGTTTGTACATCCACACCAGCTTCAAACTGGAATTGGCCTTGCTCGTTACCACCGCCTCGTTCCTCGTTTACGTTGCTCTCATCCTCTTTTCCTCCGGCCTTTCCGTCCTTCTTTACACAACCCAAAGGAGTATCGGGATAAGTTTCTTAGCTATCATTTCTTCAATGGGGTTATTCATTATTGGTGTGGTGGTTCACAATATTTCCGCCTTCTACAGAAGGTAGAAAGACTATGTCGCTCCGTTTGTGGCACGGCTAGACAAGAACAAGACAATCTGCTTTAGAGATTCTTTCACTTTTGGTAGTGACTGCCCTCTTCCCTGCCTCTGCAAAACTGCGGCAGTTCCAGACTGAGAGGGCTCTGGACCAAATGGTAAACATCACGACCGTCTTCTAACTATCTGCTGATATATCTAGACTGCCATTGAACAGGATCTGCTTCAAGTGCCCGCCTCATTTTGTGGCAGCATCGCCAACAACAATAGCGTCTTCGACCAGCCGAGTACACCCTGTGTGATCTTTCCAATGTCCACATGCGACTACTGTTTTCCAATCCAAATCGTGAACAAAGTGGAGGACATTTTGCAGTAAAATTATGCCGAGAGACGAGAACACGAGCGGTGGCATGATCTCGAACCGAATCCAGTAATTGAGCAGGATCGATTCTCTGTATGTAAACTCCTGAAATTCCGGGAAACGTTCTGCATTTTTAGAAGGATCCTCATATTTTTAATAGGTCGCCAACGTGGCAAGAATCATGAAATCTGCGGTTCCACCCACTGCTAAAAAAGGATGTGTTCAGAAATGTGTTTTCAAGCCGCTGCATGACATTTAATTTAGTGCTCGACATTACACCAGACTATTACACACTAGCCTAGGACCTTGGGTGGTGAACTAGAGTACTTCTACTATGCATATCAATGATTCTCGGAGCAATCCCCTCTGTATGAATTGCTAGCGTGCCTTGGTCAATCAATTGGATGAGACTTTCGTAGTCCGCAAGCAAAGAAACAATTGTGGAAGGAGTGATAGCACAAGGTTTCCACGTAGGACAAATGTAAAGACCAATATGGTGGACGGATGCGCAATATTCCACCAAATCTGTGAGAGGTGAGAAGTCGATTTTGTCGAAACTTTCAACAAGAGCGTCGGGTAAGAAAACGTTGATCTCGATGTCCAGATGTTGCAGCGAAGAGGCCGTTTTGATGACCTTGATTATTGCAGGGAGCAACGAGTCGCAGTAATACCGAGACGTGGAGTCTCTATTAAAAGATACGTTGGTGCGAATGGTGAGGTACTTGAGGTGACGAAGGGAGGAGAGATTGAGTGAAATCGGGAAACCCTGTCGTTCCACTTGTCCGCTTTCGAGGCTATACCTTGTGGCGTCTGGGATATTCAGCAACGCTAAACCCCAGAACTGGTGACAACTCACTTGCAGGTGACCAAAAAGTAACATGCAGATTTTCGAGAGTATCCGAACAAGCTTCAAGAAAAGCAAGGGTTTTTTCTGATTGTGCGCAGTCGATTTCTAGTGATTGAAGGTTGCCAATACGTTGGTTTGCCCAGGTAACGAGAGGTCTGATAAAAGAGTAGTCGATCCCGTGGACTGAAAGTGTCTTCAGTTGGGGGTAGGTGGCGTCGGGATATTCAGTAATTTGAGGATTTCCAAAGATTGACAAGAGGTTGATGTTCGCATTCTTGTCCAAAATAGATAGGGGGAGGTTTAACTGGCCGACGTGAAGCTCCTGGAGGGTTGGCAAATGGAGGCAGTCCTCCACGGCTGTTCTAAGGTTGTTGGGCAGGTCCTGCCACCGTAAAAAAGGTTGCTCAGACGAAAGCATAAGGCACTCTATCACAGGGAACCTCGGTAAAAGGCATGCAATGTCCTCTAATAAAGGGGCCCTCAAATTGTAAGGCGGACATCCACTGATATTGGTGAATTCGATTTGGAGGACACGAACATAGTTAACGATCTGGGGTGATGCAGAAATGAGTTCGATTAGGCGTGCCGGTTTGAAGCTGTCAGAGAATGAGGTGGCTCCAGCGTGGACAATGGTATGGTAGTACTGGTGTCTCTCGGTAATCGGAGTGAAGTCAGGGTGGGCCATGGAGCATGCGATGAGGGATTCGGGATCTGACCTCAGAAGGCCAAAAATGTGGTCGAGGATATCGAATGTCAAGTCCGTCATTGACTCAGGTATAGTAGGCAAGTACTAGTGGTAGTAACTGCTGCACAGTCGCTGGCGGCCGCAGTCCATCGTAGTACTAGTAATTCCTTTATTGATCAGATCACATGATGCCGCACCTCTGACAAGTGCTTGCTTGAAGAATGTAAGTTATGTAACCAGCCCTATACTTATGTTGCCATGGCTGGACCATCTTTCTGTACTCTGGTCGAGCTCCAAATATAGGCCGTTGACGCGGGATTCCAGGTGATAGCCGGCTATACCGTATTCTCTAAGATGGGTTGAAAAAAAAATGCCGGACATCATGTAGGGGTAGACTCCCAGAGTGGGCTTATGTAAAGAGTTGATCATAGAATCAGTGTTGTACCGCGAAATAGTCTCGTAAAGGGAATGAGGGGAATAATTGTGCCAGGCTTCGCTCGGAGTAATTCCAGATTTTCTTGAATTGTACGCCCAGACAAGTCCTGCATGGCTTTGATCAGACTCAGTGCTCGCTCAGCGCTCAGCGCTCAGTATTCATATCAATCGAATTGGCTAACGTACCCATTCTTTTTGTTGAATACATCCTGAATGAGCTTCTTCCGAAGCGGGGAGTCCGATCGGAGAATGGGAGACCCCTGCCAGTGGGAAAGTCAAGTCAACCCTTCTCACCTGACCCCAACCTGACCCTTCTGACGGAGTCTTGTACAACACTGCGTCGGATAGACCCAATGAATGGATTGTCAAGGACAACAAAGTCTAATATGATTCTAATCGGGTAGGACCAATCGACTATATCATTTGCAAATGAATCATTTCCTGCCAGGTACAAACGCTGCGCCCAGCTAGCGACACTTGAACGATGAGCTCTCAGAGTTACTTTCAAGCCAATAAATTCTGGGGTGCAAAAGACCTGCCTATCTAGTGACGGACTCGTGGACAGACCATATTCATACAGAACGTCAAAAACGCCTTTCTTCTTGGTCAGCATCGATTGTCGAATCATCACGCTCCCGTCCTGCAAACAGGCAGGTCCCGGTAAACTTTTGGGACTCAGAATGCCTGACGGCTCAGTACAGTTCGGTACTCTATTCTGGATATGGCTCAGGCCCGTCGAATCGATTCAGTGGCCACATCATAAAAGCGTTCATATCAACCATGATCCACCTATCTTGCTTGGTCGCGACTGCGTTCTTTCCTGAGTCCTTCATAAAGGTATGAAAACTTTTCGTTTGTTCCTTCAAGCTCGAGTATTGACCTATACCTACCTTCAGCATGTCCTCGATCACTTTCTCATTCGTCCCGAGCGAAATCATCGCTCCTGGAACTATTCTAGAGCTGCGTGCTTCCCGTGACGTGCAGCCCGAGTCTGCAGCGATCGGAGTGCGCCTTACCCAAGCTGGTAACAAGTTGCCAGCCGGTGTCATCGTCAAAGGCAACATCATCCAGGTCCCTACCGCCAACCTTAGCCCCGCTAATTATCACATTTCCGTCAGCAAACTACTTGGCGTTGACGGTCAGCCTCTCACCGATTCGGCCGAAGTCTCCTTCGTTGTTGGAGCTTTGAAAGGCACCATTCCCATTGGTTTACACGCTGTGCATGCCATATACCTCGCCATCGGAGAAACCTCTACGACGAGACT
>Ga0307517_10001440_pt1 | contig 39974 bp, 13 predicted proteins | sample 23_EM_MG_FD_194515 | JGI IMG/M metagenome (GOLD analysis project Ga0307517, IMG submission 194515) | Populus trichocarpa ectomycorrhiza microbial communities from riparian zone in the Pacific Northwest, United States - 23_EM | ecosystem: Host-associated > Plants > Roots > Unclassified | place...
ATAACATAAAACAGCTCTTCACCCCCCCCCCCCTCTTTTCCTCCCAAACACAGTACTTTACTTTGCTCAAGACCTGGACAAAAGTATCTAAATTGCATCTTGAACTATTGTACAGTAGGCAGATAATGTATCTAACATAAAAGGGACTTATTCAATATCCCAACCCCCAAACAAAAAAGAAGACACGAAATGAAAACTACTTTCATTTCTTCCACCTCTCTCTCATAGAGAGAGAGTGAGAGGACTCAAATCTTTTCTCTGGATCTGAGCAAAAGTCCCCATCCCCTAAAATCATCTTCAACTACTTTACAGCAAACAGATTCTCTTGGGATCAAAAAAGGGAAGCACGGCAAGAGAACCCCGTACCACAATCTTCTGTTTGGAGAAAGTAGTTATAAACAGCACAGTAAGGAATCTTGTAATTTCATTTGGTCAAATGTTCAAACACAGATGTATTTAAAGGCTTTTTATACCATTTCACGGGAAATCTCCTAGGTGAATGTTTCTACTACAGAAATTACAATTATTCATTAGCAAGAAACAATCACGTGGACAAAATAAGCTAGCAGATTAATCCAGCAACAAGTACAGTTTAAAATTTTGCATAAGTTGCTAAGACCTAAATAAATGACTAACAACACCCCAATTACAAGCAGGTTCAAGTGAATCAAAATTTCCTAATCAAGGGAAGCTGAGAAAGACCTACCTTGGTTTTAGAGTGGTATGAGCAGCAAGATCCCTTGACGAATACTTCTGAGATGGGCCGAAAATACGAGTCCCACCTTGTTCATTACCACCTTTTGCAGGAGCCCATGTAGGTCTAGCTGCAGTTGTCATTATTACTATCTAACCTTTCAATTACCCAAAAAAACAAATATTAGTACAAAAAAATAATCTGAAACTGAATATTCCATAATCGAATAAGAATATGCATCATCAACCAGTCCAAAGAATGAGACCTCTCGAAGCTTCAAATTAGAAAACTCGATTTCCTTCACTTTCTCGGAAACCAAAAAAGAAAATTAATTACACGCTCAAAGAAAATAGGTTAGGGTTTGATTGAGTACCCCCAATCGAGAGAAAAGGTCAAAGTCTGGTATTCACTATACATGTAAAATCGAAATATGATGAATACAGAAAATTAGGGTTTTACCTTTAGATTCAATTCCCAATTTGATTTCTTCACCGACAATTCAAGGGAGCGAGCGAGCGAGCGAGCGAGAGAGGGGGGGCAGAGAGAGGACGAGAGAATGGAGCGCAAGTGGTTGTGTTGGGCTATATATTAATCTGGCTCTTGAAAATATAATAAAACTGAAAATAAAAGGGTGGCAATGGCCCATCAGTAGAAGGGAAACCTATTTCCTTGGGCCTAGCCCAATGTTTTTTTTCCTTTTTGCTTAAATTCGAGACCTGGTCTACAAATAATATATTAAACCCACCTTTATCAATAATAAAATAAAATAAAATTGGAGTAGCATGTTAAGCATACGTTATTTATTATTGAGATTATTAGGCTTTGCTGCGGGTAAAACTATATCTCACAAAAAAATTAATTTTTTGAATAAAGAAAGCAAATAATTGCACAAAAATTACCAAATCTACATTACATTTTTTTCAATTTTTCATGTGTATTTTTTAGGAGAATTATAAATTTTTAATTACATAAATTAGTTCATTGCTAAATTTCAAAGTGGTGTTTTATGATTTTTTAAGTTTTTAATCACACAAAATATGGATTTTCTAGTTTGATATTTTTTTAAAACTTACTTTAAGAATCATGATTTTTTTTAAGTTAAAATATTATGTTAGTTAAGATAAACAAGAGATGCATTGATAGAAAAAATTCTTTTTATGAAAAACAAATTCAAAAAAACTATATTTTTAGATTTAATGACAATACCAAAAAATTTCCTGAGAACTATAATATTTTTTTTTACATTTAAAAAAATTAGATCCTCCACAACGTGAACATATAAACTAGTATCTACTAAACATCATGGACATCCGATGTAAATATTTTCTGCTTGTTGTATTAAAACAACCAAAGAAATATATCAGTGTACCCGATTGTATATTGTGGTTTCTTGTATCAATTTCACTAGATTTTTTGCATGTGTTCTGCCATAGGTCAGATCATTTTCTTTTAAAATTGTAAGAAAAAATGTAAAAGCATTGCTAATGTGTTTTTTAACATAAGAAAAATCAACAGTGAATTAAGAATCTAATACATATTAGGCGATATTTTTTTTAAATATTGAGTTGGTGACATATGAGACAATACTATTTTAAAAAACAATTGAGACAACTACATATCAAATCGACCGGACAAACCCTAGCTAACCTGCAAAACCTGTGACTCGAGTCATGAGAGCTTGATAATCCCATAAAAAGCAAAGCAAAATAAATTAGTAAACATATTCTCAATAATTAAGAATGTTAAACAAAAAAAAAATTAAAAAAACACAAAAAAATTACAAACCAAACTCGTGACGCGAGTTATAAGAGCAGGAATAACTCGTGCAAACCTATAAAACCTGCGAACCGAGCCATGAGAATGATATTGCCTCATAAAAAGAAAATTGAAAAAATTTACAAATTTCAGCTCTAAACCAATCCATTGTTAAAAGACAAAATGGAAAATAAAAAATTAAAGAAAAATGATCCGAGTCAATTTGGTTTAACCTGACAAACTTGTGACTGTGGTCATGAGATTAGGATAACTTAATAGAAAGCAACTCAGAAGAATCACGAAGCTCAATTCCCAACCAACTAAACTTACGACCCGAGTTATGCGAGCAAGATTACCAATTATTGAAGGACAAAATCAAAAAAGAAACAATTAAAAAAACCCGAGTCAATTTGGATTAACCTAACAAATATGTGACTCGGGTCATAAGACCAGGATAACTTAATAAAAAGAAAATTGAAAAACAAATTCACGAAACCCAATTCTCAACTAGCTGAATGTTGAAAGTCAAAATTGAAAAGAAAATGAATTTAAAAAAGAGAGAGATAGAATGGAGAAGAAAAAAAGAGTAATGTCATAAAACCGTGATAACTCTATAGAAAAAAAAATCAAAATAAATTATGAAAGTTAATTCTTAATCAACCAAATGTTGGAAAATGAAATTGAAAAAAATATATTAAATTAAAAAGGATAAAAAAAATATCTCAAGTCAACTTAGGCTAACATGTCAAACCTGCGACTCGAGTAATAAAATAAAACAAAAATGAATCTCTGCTTTCAAGATCTAATGTTGAAGGTTAAAATCGAGAAAAAAAAAACTAAAACAATGAGACCTATATATAACCCAACAAAAAAATAAAAATAAAATTACAAAGCACAATTCTTAAAACAACTTAATATTGAAGGGTGCAATTGAATAAATAGATAAATAAATTTATGTTATTAAAAGGTGAAATTAAAAAACTAAAACTAAAAAAACACAAAATACTATTTTAATGAATAGTATTTTGTGAGTGTTGTTATAGTAAATTAGCCATACCTTTTAGTTTTTTTTTTAATATTAAATGTTAATAGGGTGGTTCCCAACCATGTTTTAAAAAAAAAAAACTATGCCTACATTGCATGATTAAGACCTCTCCCACATTGATCACTTGTAGGAGTGTTGCTCCACCCCTCGATGTACGTCTTGGCCATGCTTTTACCATGTAAGAAATTTGTGTCTTTGTACTTTATTGACTTCTCCAATATAGAAATAGAGAATAAAAGCTCGTCATTGTTGAAAATATTATCTACGACAAATATTATTAATTTTTTTTTGTTTTCCATCCACCTTTGCATTTTAATTACAGAAATTCCTTTGGGCCTAATGTTCTGAACTTGATTTGCTTCCTTCAAATCAATTAATTTCTTAAACTTATCACTCTTTATCACTCTTAAAAAAAAAGTTCAAAACTTATTTGAAGTGATAATATAGCTTGGTAAGTCATATGTTGCATTTGCAACTCGCACGTAATATGCAGCATTTAGGACTCACGAATCAAATATATCGTATGCAACTTTAGTCGATTAAAACCTCACCCCCTCCTCTTTTTCTTCCCTTTTTTCCCTTACTTCTCCTTTCATCCCTTTCCCTTCCACCATTGTTACCCCCGCCACTAGATCCAGCTCTCTCTCTCTCTCTCTTCCTCAACTATGGAAGACCCATCTCACCATTATGACACCACCACTCCTCTCTCTCTCTCTCTCTCTCTCTCTCTCTCTCTCATTTCACTACAAGATGATAATTTCTCTCTCCTCTCACCTATGGATCGTTGTCGATTTCGGCAACCATCATCACCACTCAATTTTAACAATTTAAGGTATGTTACACTCTTTTCATTTATTGATTTCATAGTATTTGTTCTAATTTTTTATTTTATTGTTTTAGAGTTTATGGTTTTTTAGGTTAACTTAGGATTTTCATGAACATGTTTAAATTATGTTAATTAGTTATAAAATACATCAATTAAGTTGATAATTTTTGCTATTTATAGAGTAAATTGATGAATTTGGGTTGTTGTCGATTATGTTATGGTCTTTTAAGTTAATTTAGGATTTTGTTGAATTGGGTTTAAGTTATGTTATTTTAGCCATAAATACATCAATTGAGTTGATGAATTATATTATTTATATAGAAAAATGAAAAATTTAGGTTGTTATCGATTATGTTATAATTAACATAATTTTTCATAAGGTATTTATCATTGTATAAGTTTTGATAGTAAAAATACTTTGGATGATGAAATTCGGCAATATATGTATTTTTGAAAGAAAATCATTTTATGATGTCAAATTAAATTCCCTAAAGACATGATTATATTAAAAATGATTTTAGGCATCTTTAAGCCTATATTGCATCCAAGGAGTTCATATAGCTTCAAATTGATGTGTAGAAATTCCTACAAAATTAAAATATTTGACAAATATATTAAATCCACTAATTTTTATTATTATCAAAACAAATAAACCAAAGGTGATTAAAGACCTTTATATAGTTCATGATATATCCAATATGTGCCTATTTATTATATTTGATTAGGATAACATGTACTCAAGATCAAAACATAATATTTTTTATACAAGATAGCTTTGTGATCTCAAATCTAAGAATCACTTACATAACTATCACGTGAGCTTTTTCATAGACATTGGTAATCTTTTCATATGGAACTTTCATGCAAGTCAATTTATTATACATGTCATCTGACAAATACCTATATATTAGTTTAAGATATCTCTTGCATCTCGATTTTGTTGGCTCAAAGGTCTTTAATCAACTTTGGATTATTTGTTTCAATGATAATAAAAATTAGTGGATTTAATATGTTTGTCAAATATTTTAATGTTGTAGGAATCTCTACACGTCAATTTGAAGCTATATGGACTCCTTGGATGCAATATGGACTTAAAGATACCTAAGATTATTGTTAATATAATAATGTCTTGAGGGAATTTAATTTGGCATCATAAAAATGATTTTCATACAAAAATACCTATGTATGCATGCATGCATGCATGTATATTATAACATACACAATATCCATATATCATAACACCACAATCTTATCCCTTTTCGGCACGTAAAAAAGAAAGGCAAATAAGGATTCACAATATATCCGTAATAGCTAAATAACAATTCACATATACATAGTTGAGTATAAAAAGCATAAGTTCAAATATAAGCAAACTAGTCCATACACTAATGAAAGCACAAGAAACAAATGCATGTAATGATTGCAAAAAATGAAAACAAGTTTATGTCAAAGGATTAATGGGATCGCTCTAAGTTGGCTCGGTTGGATTTACCTCATTGTCATTTTCTTCATTTGCCATATTCAGACCTACTCCCAGTGGAAAATCTCAAACAGCCAATCTTAGGTAAGCATGAAACATTTGTGCTTATAATTCCTAAATTTTTTTGTATTGCCCTCTAACCATATATGTAAGATCATCAATTCGTTGATTATTGAAGGTTATAATTAGCTAAGGGATAGGAGCGTGGTTATGTTGTAGATAAACTTATTTATGCCATCATCCCATTTAAACAAATGTTTGAGAAAAAAGTTATGGTTGTTATATAGGAGGGCTTCAACTAAAGGTCCTTGAAGATTGACTTGGTTGACTATAAAAAGCATCGTAAGGAAATGACCATAAATAAGAGGTGAATTTAGAGATTTTGGAATGGTTAGGATATTTAAGAGCATAAAAGCTAGAAGATTGATTTTCCATTAAGTCTTCAAGCTAGTCATAATCTAGGTTGTAAGCCCATCAAGTTCATTGTTTGGGTTACCATAAAGCAAAATGACTATTCGAAACACTTATTCGATTGGTTGATCAAGAGCTTTTAAACATTGTTTCATTGTTATGACCGAATAATATCTCATACTACTTATTTGAAGAAAAGATCATATTCATATTCATATAACCTTCTTTATTAAACACATCTTCCCCACATAAAGGAAGCATTAGGTGGGAAACAGTAGTAAAAATACTTTGGATGATTAAATTTAACAATATAGGTATTTTTGAATGAAAATCAGTTTATGATGTCAAATTAAATTTCGTAAACACTTGATTTCATTAAAAATGAGCTTAGGCATCTTCAAGTCCATATTGCATCCCAAAAGTCTATACAACTTCAAATTGATGTGTAGAAATTCCTATAATATTAAAGTCTTTGACAAATATATTAAATCCACTAATTTTTATCATCAAAACAAATAAATCAAAGGTGATTAAAGACTTTTGAGCTAACAAAACCGAGGTATGAGGGATATCCTAAACTAATATATAGGTGTTTGTCAGATGACATGTACATTGAATTGACTCGCATGAAAATCTCATATAGAGAGTTTATCTATATATATGAAAAGACTTACGTGATAGTTATACAAGTGATCCTTATATTTAAGATCACTAAGTTATCTTATATAAAAAATATTATGCTTTGATCTTCATTACATGTTATCCCAACCAAGGGTAATAAATAAGCAGATATTGGGTATAACATGAACTATATAAAGGTATTTGAGTGATCAATAAAGGATTTATTAACTTAGTTGAATTAGAAAAAATATTTCATATGTTCTCAAATAGTATTGATTGTGACATCCTTGTGTACAATGGAATGATATTTGAAAGAGTTTCAAATTTTATTCAAAGAATCAATGAATATGGTGTCGAGAACAAACATGATTTGTAGAACGGACACATTACATGCTATAATGTCTAAATCAGAATATTCTTGATGAAGGGATAATAATTACACTAAAAATCTGATCATTGAAAGACTAGATCATGTATGTTTCCTGATATTTAAAAGATCATAACATATTGCTAGACATTATACTTGATCTTCAAATATAAATAAATCAATTTATTGAATTGATAATAAGTTAAATTATTTAATTTTATTTAATGTTATTTTATTTAAGATTGTGATTTATATTTGTGCCAAAATATTAGAGAGCCTAATGGGTTACATACATTAAGAACCATCAGTCAAGAATCAAACTGAGATGATTGATCAAATGTAATTTAATTGTAAATAAGTTTTAGAAATTGAGGACTAGTTATGTGATTAATACATGAAATTACAATCATATACCTAAAACAATCAATTAAGGACTTGATTGAATGTATTTCTAAGTTTATCCTACAATAATATATGTGATGTTTTTTAAGAGAAAAATTAATATTTTACATTCTATAGGGTTATTAGATTTTTCCTATAAGTAGAATGTTATTACTCATATTTTTTGAAGTTATGTTATAGAACATATAATAAAGAAACACCACACTATGTTACAGAACATATGATAAAGAAACACATGAAAACATAAAGAGAAATAGCGAGCACTCAAAAGGCATAATAATTCTTATCTTAAAAGGATTTTAAGAGATTTTTTATTGGTTGTTTATGTGGATTATTGTTAGAGGTCGGATACTTGAACGACCTATGGTTTGTGACAATCCAGTCTTCAAGAAGTTGATCAAACCTAGAAAAAAGATCTAATCATTAAGTAATCTTTGCTCAAACTTTAAACAATCATAGATTGTTTAATATAATTCGTAGGACTCCTGAAAAAACTTTTAAATTACTGTTTTTATTGTATTTATATGTTTCAAGAAACCCAACAACTTATACACCAAAAGATTGCCTAAACTAATATGTGTGTGTTTATTATTGAAGGAAAAAACTATTAAGACCTAAAAAAACTTGGGACCTCGGCCCAACAACAGGGCCTAATCTTCATTTTTTGGAATATGAGAATTGAACCTAAGAGGATGATAATGGTTAATTAGGCTTTAACCCATTCCATTTGATCATATCTAAAATAGGTCTAAAGGCTACCACTCACTCTCAATCGGCCTATGTGGGATAATGTCATTTTAGACCAAATTCACTTGTTATATCGGAAAAGCGTATCCTAAAGCAAGAACACAAAAATAAATTTACGCACACAAATCATGGATGAATATACATAGAATCAACTCATTTACCCTTAAAGTGAAATTTAAGGAAAATGGTATAATTAAGGTCTTACCATTCGTGGGTTGATTTTGAGTGAAACGACCATAAACATATAAATCACTTGTTGTATCGAAAAGGGGTATCTCAAAGCAAAAAAACAAAAAAAACATATTCATGCCTAACAATCATGGATATTTTACATACACAATCAACTCGTTTCTTCTTAATATAACATCCAAGAAAAAGAACATAATTAAAGTCTTACTATATGAAAAGACCAAATTAATAAAAATTACTTTTAAAATAATTCCCTTAAAAAATGGTATTCATACTAGACTACAAAAAAATATGAAAATCTAGTCAAGCATTAATTTATTTTATTTAATGTTTGGCAACATCCTAATAATAGAATTCGACAAAAGGGTTTTACCATCTTGGATCACTTAATAGATAAAACGATGGTTAATACACAACTAGAAAAAACACACATTACCATATTGATATCGTCGAACAACAATAAAATTTCAAATAATATCAAACAAACAAGAAAAAACATACTCATCACACCAGGACCAAACAGTTACATCTCGGATAAGCCATTTCATTTTTGTCCTCCCAACCTAGATATTGATATTGATCGCCAACCTTATCTCACCTAAAAAAGAATCCTCAACGACTTTATACCCCCAAGGGTGGCCATACAACAATGTAGCTCCAACACTTCAATATATCATGAAAATCATGAAAAAAATATGTTTAAATAATAAAGGGAATGAAATGGCATTTTAACCTTAAAAAGGTCTCTAAAAATCACTCTAGTAGTGGTGGTGTGCGAAACCATATGTTGGTATGGAGGTATGTGTATGAGATACAAAACACTTCATCCTTAGATGTTTGTACTATTCCTATTCTCTCTCTAATTTTCCAATTTGATTTTTATGTTATTTTAGTGTTGGAGTTTAGGTTGAAATGATAAGATTTTTTAGTTTGATTTCAGGGTTTTTTATTTGTGATTTTGATTGATTGATTTTTTTATTTTATTTTTTTCTGAATTGGGGTTGGTGCTGTTGTGGGTGTTGTTAGTTTGTTGGTTGATATTAGGTTTTATTGGTTAGAAAATACAAAGGAAAGGTTAGGGTTGTTTTAGGTTGAAATTGTGGAAGACATGAGTGCTAGTGTTATGCTTGTTTATGGTGGTTGTGTGGACTGTGTGGTTATTGTTGTGCTACTTGGTTATAGAAAAGAAGATGCTTTCAATAATTTAATAGTGATTTTGTTCTTTTTTGTACCTTCTTTCTTTCTTTATTGTTATGCTATCTATTATCACATATAAAAAAGAAGATGCTTTCAACCTTCTTTCTTTATTGTTGTGCTACTTGGGCTATATGGCTATTGTTTAATAAAGAAAATTAGGTGGTTTCAACTAGAATGGATGAGGAGTGAAATTAGAAGAGATGAAAGATCGATGATCGAGGAGTAACAAAGAAAGTAGGAATTCAAATGGGAGGGAGGGAGAGGGGGGGAGGGAGTTGTGTTTTTGTTCTTTTTTCTTTGTATTCTCTAGATGATTTTTTTTCATTTTTTCTTTCTCTTTTTCCTAGTCTTTATTTCTATGTGATTCTCTGATGTGTTTTTCTCTTTTCCCTAGGTTCTAATTTATACTATTAGAAAGCTTTTCAAAATAGAAAATTAAAATTAATGAATTAATACTAAATATTGAAAGATCTCTTTTAGTTTTTCCTTCATGAATGAGATATATAAATTTTATGGTTACATTTTTTTTTCCATTCTCGAGCCATATAGGATCTCTTCCTTTTCTTTTTGGCTTTAATGAGATTTATAAATGGTGATTCTCTAACTATTTTTATTAAAGCTTTCCATGTAATTCAAGTAATCTACAATCTTTTTAGTTTTACATTCTCTACCTATTCTCATTAAAGTTTTCCATATAGTAAAAGTCATCTATAATTTTTTCAATTTTGTTTAATCTCCACTTTATGAAAAATAACCCTTATTTGTTTTTTAATCTTTGAATTTCCTTATTTTATTTGATTTTCCTTTACCATGGTCTTTCATTTCTTTCCTGCCTATCATTTCGCTCCCTGATCATTTTTATTGTTATTTTAAAAATAATTGTTACGCAATAATAACATAAGTGAAAGTGCTAAAAATTATGAAATTATTGTAAATTAATTGAATTGAATAAATTTTTTTTTTTGAAAAATTTTATATTCTAAAAAATGCCAGAAAATAGGGGTAAAAAATGAATTATGACAAGTCTCATTAATTTGAAAACTTCTCATGTGAATATTAAAAAAATTCTAAAAGATTTGTTGAATTCACCATGGATTCCCTTACAAATCACAATTCACTGGATCAATTATTTGTTTTTTTTTCCTTTAATTTTTTAAACCAATTTCTTTATTATGTCATTACAAATTAAATGGGATTTTTGGCTTACAAATCATTTTAAATAGCTTCATATAAGGATCTCACGATTTATTTTGAATAGTTTTCTATAAACATGCTGGAAAAAACAAATTCAGTCCATTTAATGTATTTTATTTTCATTGATTTTTGACTTTTTATAGTGATTTTAGGGTGTTTTCTGCTCCCTGATCTTTTTTTAATTTATTATTTTTAAAATATTATCACACAATAATAACATAGGCAAAAGTGTAAAAAATTATGAAATAATCATAAATTAATTGAATTGTACAAGAATATATTTTTTTTGAATTTTTTTATAGTTTTGAAAATATCAGAAAATAGAGGTAAAAAATAGATTATAACAAGTCACATTAATTTGGAAACTTCTTTTCTGAATATTACTAAAAACCTAAAAGATTTGTTGAATTCACTATGGATTCCTTTACAAATGACAAATCATTATTCACCAGAACAATTATCTGTTTTTTTTTTCCCTTCAATTTTTGTTATCCATTTTTTCTATTATGTCATTACAAATTGGGTTAAATAGGATTTTTGAATTACAAATCATTTGAAATAGCTTCATATAAGGTTATCACGATTTATTTTAATTAGCTTTCTATAAATATTCTGGAAAAAGTAGATTGAGTCCATTTAATGTCTTTTATTTCCACTAATTTTCACTTTTTAGAGTGATTTTAGGGTGTTTTTGGGTTAATAGTAGTTTTTTGAAGTTCTTAGGATGTTTTGAGGTATTTTCAGAGTTAAAAAATGGATTTTTAGATTCCAAAAACTTGAATCTTGATTTTTTTATCACCTCTATGGTGGTAAAAATTAGAGTTCAAGATGACACGTCATTTTTTTTAAATGAGTGGATGATGCGTGCAAAAAAAATAAAATAAATCCAGGCACACATATACTTTTGGGTTGCTTGCCAAGTGCGCAGGTCTGGCTTACAAGGCTCAACAACTCCTAGCCTCTCTCTGTTTTTTTTTAACTAATACCCTTGTTTTAATTTATTTTTTCTTTAAATTTTAATTAATACCCTTCCTCTTATTTTTCTAAATTATTAATCATTCATTTAAATAAAAAATTATTAGGCAAGGTTATTAAACCCAGTAAGAGCTATAACCTAGGTCATAAGTTAAGTGGGTTAACTTAGTTTGACCCAAGTCTATACAAAATATCATTGTCCTAATATATGTTTTTAATTAAAAAAAAAGACATTAGTCAACATTGTTTTTTAATTTTTGTTGAAAGGCAAACCAGGTTTTGGCCAAGTTGAGCAAGTTACTTGGGGCGCACGTGAAGACCCGGGTTAACCCAAAACATCATCATACTAATATTTATAAAAAAGAATTAAAATGGCTCCATCTGGATTTTTTTTTATTTAATCAAATTAGGTTTTGCCTAGGCCATAATCAAACCCACAAATAAACTAATTCTATCTTTTAGATTCCTAACTTGGTCTTTAGTTGATGTTAACATCTCTTTTTAATATTTATCGGTGCATAGAAGACTCGATCGATTTTATTAAACGTACACTTCAAATTTTAAATTGAGAATTATAATTTTTCTTGCTTCTAGAAAACATGTTCAAAATAGTTGCACTTTTTTTTGCGTTAATAATTTTTTTTTTATTTGGTCTGTGATGAAGAGTGAGCCAACTAACTATTAATAAGAAGAGGAGGGGTTATACTAGCGAATAAATTTGTTTCAATAAAATTTAAATTATTTCTCTTCTTCATGTAAATAAATAAAAAATTTAAGAGTTATCCATGGAATAAGATTGAGTGTCTTGATCTATGTCTCTCAGATTTTTAACTCGGTTTTTAGTTGGTATTAAATTCTCTTTTTAACATTTATTGGGACATAGAAGCCGTGATCAATTTTATTAAATTTATAATTATAATTTTTCTTGTTGCTAGAAAAACTTTGAAAATGGTTACACAATTTTTGTGCATTTTATTTTTATCTAACTCACGACCAAGTGTGGGCTAGCTAACTAGTTCTCACTATTTACATTAGCTTTAGAGACTTTTAAGGGTTATGAAGAGTTGTAGGTGAAGTTTAATCTCTGATATTGAAAAACCCAAATCCTAGTAAAGCTAAATCATACTAGCCAAAAAACCCAATGCTCGATTATAAATCTAATTTTATATGAAATAACATGCTTAGACATGATTTTAGCCTGGTACATGTATTTGTGTTTATTACTTATTGTAATTTTATGCATGCAAAGTCAAGGGTCTTGTGTGTTTTATAACGCTTTCAGTGGACAATTAACCTTGTTTGATTTTCATCCATATTATTAGTAATTATATAATCCTCATCATTCAAAATATAATTTTTTTATCACCACTAAGTCTTACATATGGCTAACCCTCTCATATAAAAAAAATAAAAAAATATTCTTGCATCTGTTTTGAATTCACACATGTTTTGCTAATTATTGATATTATTTTAGCATTTTTATGTTTGCATTTAAAAAAGAAAAGGCCAAAAAATATTTTTTTTATTGCATGCATTCATTTTGGGTTTGATAAATTATTTATAGAACCCATCGAGGTTTGTCCGAAATTAAAGGCTTTTGAAAAGCCAACATTCCAAAAATTCTTCATTTTTCAAACTCACGATGAATAAACGTTTTGTTATTTACTCATGGTATTTGAGATAATAAACTTGTAGCGAGCTATTAACGAAGAGTAACGCCTCTGCTTCTTCGTTTCAAAATATAGTCTTGTTTCAAAATTCTCTTTTAGTCTAATATTCTCCGATAACAAAATGGAGATTATTAAATTTTAAGTCTAGTATTAACAAAATCGAGAGATTTGAATTTTCAATCTAATATTCACCAATAACAAAATCAAGAGTATTAACAAAACATTTAATCTACTATTCACTAATTATATATAAGTATAAATCGGGAGTATTAAGTCTTCATTCAATAAATATTATGAGTAAAGCCTAGGTGCCATAGGATACATGAACCTTATCGAAACACCTTCCATGAATTTTTTATAGGATTTGAGCTGAATGTAATGAGCCTAACATAGGTTCGTGAATTATTCACTAACATAACTTGATCGATAATCAACCATATGTTGTGATTATGAGTAACTAACCTTAGAACTGTCAATTCATTGAATATTATCCAAATATAATAATTAGGAGTGACAAAAATGAACTATACCATATAATGACTAGATTTAACTTTCAACCCAAGATTTAACTTAAAACAGTAGACCCATTATTACCTTGTAGATAGATCACTGGTATATTAGGCACAACAAACTGTAAGGAATAAAAATCAAGATTAATAATACAACTTACCCTAAATAAGATGTTTTAGGGTGTCATAATCTTTTTTATAACATAACCAGTCCCTTATCATAGATATTTGTTAATCAGTTAGGGTTTTCTAGTGATCATAATACTAAGTGATGACTCATTTTCATGAAGTTAAGACCTTTCCCTTCTCATACATAAAAAACCCTTTCTATAGAAAAGAAGGTGGGTGACTGCGATGTCAGGTGCAACAATTATTATTCTAAATTATTTTTATTTAAAAGAGTTATATATATATATATATATATATATGTAATAAGAAAAATAAATTATTTAAATTAAATGATTCATAAGAAACTATAATAATTTACAATTATTATTTATTATATATATATAAGAAAAAAAATTAAAGGTATAAATATGAATAAAAAATTATGATATTGTTTCACTATTTTTTTTAAATATTGATAGAGTTTTTCAAGAGGGTATAAATATTTTTCTCTAGTAAAAAATAATATAAAAAATTAACTAAAAGGATTATGTAAAAAAATTAATTAATGTCAATTTTAGTAATTTGTTGAATTTTAATGCAAATTTATTATTAACTATACATGGGGTGAGGTGAATAGATATAAAAATACAGTTATGAATAAAAATCTTATGAATAATTTTATTTAAAAGAGTTTAGATTGTAAAAAAAAAAAACTTATTTTTACAATCTAAACTCTTTTAAATAAAATGATTTATAAGATTTTATTCACAACTGTATTTTTATAGTAAGTATCATGATAATATTTTTATGTGATTTTATTATTTTAAAAATTTTAATCATTAGTGCGTGTATATCTTCTCTTTGATTTATTAAGTTATTCTGTTTTACCATCACTACTAATATTAAAAGAAAACTCTTTTAAATAATTTTTCATAACTATATTTTTATATTAAGGATCTCGATAATATTCATGTGATTTTATTATTTTTAAAATTTTAATCATTAGCTTTTATTGATCTATTTTAAAGTATTCTTAGAGTTTTGATGTTCAATATAAAAAGCCAATAAAGTAATATATAAGTTAATGGTGATTTAAAAAGTTTAATTTATATTATTTAATGTTCCATGTGGTATATAAACACCCATATAATGGAAAACAAATGAGATTAACCTATTTCTTAGAAGTTATATTAATTTTTTAGTATATTTATTAATGAAAAATAAAGTTGAATTTACATATTACTATTATTATTGATATATATTTTTTAATTGTAAAAATTAATTATTTTTCTTATATAAAGTAGATCGCTTTTGTCTTTATAATTTTGACATGTAAATTATTTTTAAGTAAGACCTATAAATTTAGTAGTTATCTACAAAGTCCTTTTAACTGTGTGGTTATTATTATATTTAATAATATTTTTGTTGGACTAAATATTCTAATAAAACTCGGGCACAATGATAATATATAGTTATGGACATGTAAATAAATAAAATAAAAAAAGCAACTGGACGGGCCGAGCTGGCCAGATGGATAAATGCCCAGGCTGAGCACGGTCCATTTACCAACCGACTCAGCGGGTCAATTTTCCGGTCCTTGTCCGCTAGGTGAAGTCGGTTGGACACATCGGTCAATATATAGTTTAACGAATGTCAAAATCGTCTTTTCATATAAAAAGCAATCAAGGCACCACACACAGCAGATCTCCTTGGGTTTCAATATATATACAAACCCTAGGCTTCTCTTCTCAATCTCTTCAATCAATCGATCCAATTTTTCTCGAAAAAAGCATACAAGCAAACGGCCTGATAATGGGTTCCAGATCAAAGATCGACAATCCCCACACTGGCGATGGAGCCAGCCCCGGGTTCGTATTTCTATTGATTTCGTTTCTGAGAAAATTGGTGAATCAAATTGATTTGAATCTTTCATGTCCTAATTGCGTTTTATTTGGTGTGCAGGAAGATATTTATTGGAGGATTGGCGAAAGACACCACTTATGGTGAGTTATCATTGCTTTTATTATTCAAAATTGAATTGATTAGTTTGTGATGTTTTAAGGGGGTGATTGCTGTAAATCTTTTATTTTTATTGGGTTGTTGAAATTCTGAAGCTGGTTGAAATAGATTGACGGGACTGAGATTTTGTGGTGGGTATTACTTTGTTGTTGAGTTTATGGTTTATTGCTTATTATAACTACGTAGTCTGTAATTGAATAATGGATGAATATTATTTGAAAGGATTATTGCAATATAACTTTTTTTAAAAAAAATTAATTCTGTGTGATTGTTGAAAGTTGAAACTATGGAATTGGTTAGTGCATATTTCACGGAATTGAGGTTTTGTTGGGTGCTGGTTTGTTGTTTTGGGTTTTTCCCTAACATTGTATTGATTTAATTGCAGCTACATTTAACAAGCACTTTGGGAAATATGGGGAGATTACTGATTCTGTTATTATGAAGGATCGGTACACTGGTCAACCTAGGGGTTTTGGATTTATAACCTATGCTGATCCTTCTGTTGTTGACAAGGTTATTGAAGACACTCATGTGATCAATGGAAAACAGGTATATTATCCCTCTTAAAGGTTCCACATCACCGTGTTCCTTAAAGAGTACTTTAAAAACAGCATTCTGATGTTAGCGATTTCCTGTCTGGATGCACCTATTTGTACTTTTGATCAATGCATTATGATGTGATCAGAGTAATATAACTTGGTCTGATTGTTCAACTTCAGTTATTGTGATAGAGTAGTTTGATATCATAAATTCAAATTCACCTTGAGACTAACAAAGGACAATGGAGCAGGTTGAGATTAAAAGGACTATTCCTAAAGGTTCTGGGCAGTCAAAGGATTTTAAAACAAAGAAGATTTTTGTTGGTGGGATTCCATCTTCTGTGACTGAAGGTAATTACTGCTAAGTTCTGCTGATGTATTTTGTTGACAGGGTGATAGTTTGCTAGCTGTGTTCCCTATTTAGTTCATGCAGCACTTCTTTAGACCTATGCTAATTTAGGATGTTTATTTTTTTCAGATGAGTTTCAGAATTTTTTTTCCAAACATGGGAAAGTAGTTGAACACCAGATTATACGTGATCATGAAACCAACCGGTCACGTGGATTTGGATTTATAATTTTTGACAGTGAAGAAGTTGTTGATGAAATGTTATCCAACGGAAATATGATTGATATGGCTGGTACCCAGGTAAGCTTGTTTATAGTGTTTCCAAGAAAGAAGAATGTAAAAAGATCCTTGTTATGTTGCAACATGCATTATTGCATTTGTTTTCTTTTTTCTTGTCATACAATGGTTATTTTTCTTCATGTATGTAGTTAAGTTTTAGCATTTCTTGTTCTAATATAGCATTGGAGATCGTTACAGGTATAGATCTCAGGAAAGGGCTCACATTAGTTTGTCTGCTGCAGAACCTAGGTTAACTAAGTTGCTTTGTTGTAGGTGGAGATCAAGAAAGCTGAACCAAAGAAAGCCTCAAACCCACCATCTGCTCCTTCATACGGTAGCAATACTAGGGGTCGTTCTTTCAATAGTGATAATTATGGTGGGTTCAATGGTCCGTATGGGGGGTTTGATGGCGGGTTTGGGCCTGGCCCTTATAGGACACCTGGCCTGTCTAGTAGACTCAGTAGTGCATATGGCTATGGTAGTGGTGGTGGGGACTTTGGTGGTGGCTATGGAAATTTTGGAGGGACTAGCCTAGGAGGTTACAGAGCTGAAGCCTCCCTTGGTTATTCTGGTCGCTATCCGCCTTATGGAGGTGGTTTCGGTGGGGGTTATGGTGCTAGTGGCTTAGGAGGATATGGTCGAGGAGGTGAGGGATATGGAAATTATGGAGCTTCTGGTTATACCAGTGCTTATGAATCTGGTCCAGGTACTAGTTATGGAGGAGCAGGTGGGCTGTATGGAAGGGGAGGCTATACTGGCAGTAGTCGTTACCATCCTTATGCAAGGTAGAAAGAGCACTTTCATGCAGTTGTTCCTTAAGCTTTGCCTAGAAGTTTCAAACAGGGTACTCTAGTTTAAAGCCTTGTGAATGGATAGGCACTTTCCACATGTACTAGAAGTCTACTATCACATCAAGTGAGGAAAGCTTTTAAGGATCAGAAGACCTATTTAATTAGACTATTTCTTCTATTGTATGGTGGCTAGCAGACTTTAGTTTTTGCTTCACTTAAGTTATTGGTTGTCTCGGTTACTTATTGTAGTTGTTTCAGATTGTGTTATAGACTATAGCATCTTGGTTCGGAGTATGTTGCCATGTCTTTAAGTTTGATCTAGATTAGATGTATTTATATTTATTGGCTCTCTCTTTGCATCTGATTAGCAGCCAGACTTCTAACTTTAACATTTATTCTTAGCTTGTTTCTAGAGATACCTCTATGGTTAGTACCTGTTTCGCACAAGGTGTTGTCGGACTAGGTGATCTATGTTGATATGCCAATGAGGAAACATAATAGATGTTCAACTCTTATCTATCAAGAATTGACCATAGGTTTCTGCCTAAAAATGTGAGAGTTTTGTCCTGGTTTAATTATGAAGCAACTTGGGACCAACTTGGTTGAGGTAAAAGCTCACAAGAATTCAAATCACTTTTTTGCCAAGTGGTGGTAAATGTGAGGCCATAGGTTCCTATATTTTAAATTACGTGAGAAAATAAACATGCTTGTGGATCCGGTCCGGCTATTTGATCTTTTGGTAAAACATCTAGTCTTTGACAATGGTTTAGTTCAGCTTTAGATGAAGTCTAGTTTTATTATCCTTTAAAAGGGAGGCGCCCCGTGTTGATTAGTTTTTCATTGTCTTTTTTTTTTTGAATGGCCGTGGCTGTGGAAGACATATCGATGCTTTATATAATTGTTAACTGTTATACAGCTGTATTTCTGCAGCAGTTGTTAGTGTGGTGGACTTTTTTAATGTTCTAAGATCCGAAGCAGTTGTCGTGGAGAGGCCAAACCTATTTTGTAGCCAGAATTGTTTCAAACAAAATTATGAAAATAATTGTTCTTTTGCCCCCCTTCCACTTGTTTAAGCTTTGAGCCCCTCGAGCATGTGATGATGTAAAGGGAAAGGAGGATGCAGTATATTAACTTGTTACAATGTGAAATGCCAAGGTTGTCAATAATGTTTTTTTGACACGACATGAAAAATACAATTACAATGTAAACTCGGATTGTAAGATTATGAATTTGTAAATAACCTTTTGTTTTCATACATGGTTTATGCAAGTAATAAGTAATTTCATTGACAAAGATGTGCTATACTTGTTTTTGCATGATAAAATCATACCATGTAAGATCTAAGGAAAAAAGTTGGATGTAGTTCGGAAGACTCCATGTCCAATGACAAACATTTATAACAAAATGTCTTCACATGTAGTTCGGAAGACTCCATGTCCAATGACAAACATTTATAACAAAGAGTCTTCACAATTATGCTTTTTTATTGGCTAACATCAACTTCAATGTTTCCACTAAATGCATGACTATTTGTAGTGATAGTTTTAACTTATCTAATAGTTTCTTATTAGAACATTATGAGATTTTCTTTAAAGAACATACAATGTTGTAAACTTGTTGAAAAGATTGGTATTTAGGCACAAGGACATGATGGATCAGACTTTAAAGTATAGCTTGTCACTTGTTCGTGAAGATAATGTTATAGAATGAGAATTTTTAAAGTCTTTTCGCATACTAAATAATGCTTTACGTGTTAAGAAGAGTTTAAGCAAGATTATGTTTCTCTCATACTTGCATCATTAGCTGAAGAGAGAATTCATGGATACAAGTGCTTGGGGAGACTTGTTTGTTAGTGAGAAAATATAAGGGTATGTAATGAGGAAGATAAGAATTTAGAATTACTATAAAATTGTAATATCAGTTATAAAATCATGATTTTACTAATTTTACATGATTTTAGTTTGATTTTATTATTTTTTGATATTTTACGTGATTTTACATAATAAATATATTTTGACTTATAAAATTATATGATTTTACAGTGAACTCATGATTTTACCCACACCTGCGAAATGATACAATACGAAAACCAAACCATGGATTAAGAACATCTGCTTGTTATGCATTAACCTATTCATTGGGTCTGTCAATTCAGCTATGAGTGATAATTCCGTCATATAGGCAAACGTATAGTGCTTGTCTGGGAAGTGGGAACACAGACGTTGCTTTGGTGCAATTCATATTCCCCATCAAAATAGCCTACGTTCCTAAACAAGGCAAGTTTTGCTCATTAGTATTTTTAAAAAATTAATAAAATAGCATGGTTTGTATATATTGTGATGGAGAAATGTGGTCGCCATTCAAAGTCACAATATTTTAAAAAATATTATGAAAAGTTATGAAGTGGACCGCACTGCACATAAGAGGAGAGAAAGAAATAAGAAGAGATAACCATCTAGGTGGTGGTCCAGTGGTAAGAGCTTGAGACAAAGATGTTTGCTCCCTCTGTGGTCTCAGGTTCGAGCTCTGTGGTTGCTTATATGATACTCACTGGAGGCTTATATGGTCGTTAACTTCAGGGCCCGTGGGATTAGTTGAGGTGTGCGCAAGATGGCCCGGACACCCACGTTAAACTAAAATAAGAAATAAGAAGAGATCTCGGAAGCATTACTAGTGTAAAAAAAAATCTCAAAATAGATCACCGACAAGAACCAGAGTATGCTATGCTTGCTGTATGAAGGTGGTTTGTTGTTTACTTGTCTTTGAGCAGTATGGCACGCTTGATCATATTTATTTGACCATAATTGGCTTGAGTTATGTAATGAATTGGCATTGTTCATTCACTGTATTCCCTTCCTCTTTCTTTGAAGTGTGGCAGTCAAAACACGAGTGCATATTTTCTTGGTATGTGTAGGCGTTCCGTCCGACTAAATGCTTTTTTAATTAATTTTATAAAAGTAAATTCCAAACTTAAATAACAAACTATATTCCAAAACAAAGTCCAAATTTCAAATCTGTGCATGCAATTATATACTTTTTTTATGAAGCATGAGAAAAAATGCTCGCATTATGAGAATAAAGTTATTAACTTACAAAAAAAAAAAAAAGTTTGAAAAACCAGGCTGAGGGTCTTTCACCAGATTATGCTTGTAGGTAATGTATTATTATAAGGAGTCACTTTATTCTCATAACTGCTCAATCTTTGCACGCATATTTAAGTTAGATTGTGAGGGCCAAAAGAAGCTTTCCAATTCTACTAGGATCTGGAATATCTAAATTTCACCATGGACGTTAGGAGGAAGTACCCGTGGATTCACTATGCCGCCTTCTTTCTTCAATTAGAGAGAAATTAAAATGGATGGGTTTTTCAGCAATCCACAATTTTTTTTTTTTATATATATATTTCTCGCTTTAATTTTATTTAATCGCTTACCTATGCATTTGTTTTTTAATTATCATTTTATAAATGAAGTATCGGTTACAAGAAATAATGTTATTAAATATAATTAAGTCTATGACTTGTCTTTCGAGATCAAATATCTACAATCATATCTATCTCTTAATTTTTCCTAGGAGATGTAGCTTAAGGGTCCATTTGTTTTTTCATTTCAAGCAACTTTTCAAAGTGATTTTCAAACTACTTTTCGTTTGAAAAAAACATCAAATTAATGCTTTTAAAGTTTTTTTTGATAGTTTTCATGTGTTGATATCAAAAATAAAATAAAGTCTAAAAAAATATCATTTTAATGGCATTTTCAATTGAAAGGTACTTTTGCATAAGTAACTTGCTCATCATTACCAAATTCACATTTATCCTTCATTGCAACTTTCCTTCTTTTTTTTTTTTTTTTAACATTGAAAATCATATCTATTCACCTCTGCATTTTCTAAACCAAAATGATAGAAGAGAGAGAAAAAGAAAGGTACAAGTAAGGCGACCAGACTAAAGAAAAAGAGGCGAGGCTGTACCAAAAAAGAAGAAGCTGTAGAGAGAAGTCCATAAAAATCAAGGGTGATTTTCTATTTTTTTTCTTTTCAAATTAGAGTTTCAAATTGAATTTCTGTTTTGTTTTAATGATTTTCAATTTTTATTTTGGAATTCGGGTGTGGTGAGAGAGAGCGTGTGTGAAGTTTTCAGCAGTTTTGACTGAATTAGAAATTACAAATTCTTGGTTAGGATTATGCAAGCCTTGATTTGATTTATTTTTCACTGATAATTTTGTAAATATCTTGCTTGAATTTTATGATTTATCTAAGAATTGAATTTTTAAGGAATTTATTTTTAGTGATTTTTCCAATCATAACGTTGGTAACAATCTCAAACCTCATTAAGAAAAGGGTTGATTTCTAAAAAAGAAAATTATTGGGGGAGCTCAAGTTGTTGGGCTTGCCATTAAAGATAGAAAGAGAAGGTGAGTTGGAGTGGTTGTACTTAGAGTATTTTTTGTAAATTGAAGAAAAAAACCACATGAAAAGAGTGAATGTGGCTGTGTTTTGAGTTTTGGATGGTGGGTTTTCATGGAAAAGATGTAAAGTTGTGTAACAAGTTGTTTATGTGGAGGATTGGGAGATTGTGTTCTCTTTTTTTAAGAGAGTTTATGTTGTGTCAAGCTTTTAGGTACTGTTAGTGGCTTTTCTTTATCATAAAATTAGAGTTTGATAACAATATATTTATCATAACCTAATTTTGGATCCTCTTAAATTTTTCCAATTTTGTATTTTGGCTTAGGATGCTAAAACAAGAATTGATAAACCTTTTTTTTTTAAAAAAAAAAAACGAGATCATACATTTGCCATTCAATCATGCCTTTTCTTTTCATGCTTATTTTTGCTCCATTAAAATTCACACACTCATACAAAACACCTTATACTTTTAGAAATCCTGAAAGCAAGACATCAAAAAAAACCCAAAATCATTGCATTGAGATCAATTGGTCTAATTTTGGTAAAAAATTAATCCAAATCGATGAGAAATAATGGGAGGAGAGTAATGTCGAAGAGTTTACTAATCTAGTAGAATTGTTAAAAAATACAATTAAATCAAATAATGAAGAGCTGAGATTAGTTGATATAGGAATCAATAAGAATAGAGGGGAATTGAAGGTAGGAACACTAATTTCTCAGAGAAGAAAGGTAATTTGATCAAACTACTAAGAAAGGATGATGATTTTTTTGGATAATCTTATGCCAACATGTTTAATCTAGATATAGACATCATGAGATTTTTATTGATAGATAGATGTAGACTTATGAAATAGAAGTTAATTTGGATGAGACGTGATATGTTGATTAAGACAAAAAGAAAGTAAAGGAGCAATTTGAAATGATATTTCTAGAAGTCATTAAGTATCCTTGGTGGGTATCTAACATTGTGGCAATCCTAAAAAAAATAAAAAGGTCCAAATATGTGTAGACTTAAGGATCTAAACATGACAAGCTCTAAAGATGACTTTTTACCCTATATGAACATATTAACTGATAAGACTACTAAGAATACAACTTACTCTTTCATGGATGACTTTTCCATATATAGCCATATTAAAATGACATGGGAAGACAAAGAGAAAACCACATTTATCACACCATAAGAGATATATTTCTATAAAGTCATGCCTTTCAAATTAAAGAAAGCAGGTAACCTATTAAAAAGAAATGGTCATGTTATTCCATGATAAGATGCATAAAGAGATCGAGGTGTACATGAATGACATGATCACCAAGTCAAATGAGGAAGATGATCACGTCATGATCTTAAAAAAACTCTTTAGATTGTGTAAGTACCAATTAAAATTGAACCCAACAAAATGTACCTTTGATTTACATTTTTTTTAATGAAGGAGTTTTAACTTTTCGAGAAAAGGATCCTTATAAGGAATGTACCATCATTAGGTCGATTATTTGATAAAAACAAAATTAAATTTCTTTATTTTTATTTAAAAAAAACAAGAGAAAGTTTTAACTTCTCGAGGACATGATCATTAAAAGGAATGTATAATCATTAAGTTGATTATCTAGAAATGAAAATGATTAACATCCAACCATTAAGGGGGAACAAAAAATGCATATAATCACACAATTAAAATAAAAACATATCTTCACAATAAGCAAACAAATATATCCACATATAAAATTTCACACCGAAGTCAGATAATTATATCTTAAATGATCCAATTGCAACCCTGCAATCCAGCTTTCTAATCTCTTTACAGGGTATTAATTCCAATCTTATAACACCTAAAAAAATAAATCATTGATGACTTCATCCACAAGATTGCCACACAATGATACGTAATCATAACACTTTAAATATTCATTATGATACATTTAAAAACCTAATAATACATCAAAAGTTATTCGAAATAGGCAATGATTTACTCAGGGGTTTGAAAATGACCTTCTAGAGATACAAATATTGATTAGAAATTGTTAGAAATATGTTTAAATAGTGTTGGCATATGGTTTAAAACATCGATGCGTGTAACTCAACTATAAAACAATGGTGGGTGAATTTCACATGTCAATGCTAACCCGTAAAAAATATAATCAAAATTCCTTTATCAATATTTAGAGTATGTATTTTGCTAAAATTCCTTTTGTTTTAAAGTATGATCTTTGCTAAAATTTTGGGTGGATTTTGACCGGGATTGGCAAGAAAAGCTTATTGTTTTGGACCGACTTTGTTTGATGGATTTCGAATTGAAAAAAAAGAGATATTTGGCGTGTTGTGGGTCTTTGGGTTTTGTTAATAAAGATAGTCTGATATGTGATGCATGACAGTTGTGGCTATTATTGCTTGATATGGTTTACGACAAGAGACAATTTGATTCAATTTCTCCCTTTTTTTGTATATATGCCTTTCCTAGTTTTTCTTGTGTCCAATCCTTTTTTTTTCTTCTTCATAGTCCTCACGTGTAGCTTTTTTTTATGATTTATTTATATTGTTGGATTTTTGTCAAAATATAAAAAATTAATGACAATGGAAGATTTTTATATTATTTCTTTTTTTTAATAAGGTTCTTTTTCTACAATTTAATTTTTTTTTTCAATTTTGCTTAAATCTCTATATTTATTTTTATTTCTATCATTCCATTATATTATGTGCTTTAATAAGTATATTTTAAAACACCTTACAAGTTTAACAACTAAAATAGATCTTACTTGGTCATCAAGTTCAAAATAGCTTGGAATGAGAAGAAAACCCATCTTATTTCTTACCAACATATTTTATTTGTTGTTTTATTACTTTATTAAGAACATTAAAAAAAGATAGATAATATAGACAATAACTTAATTGCCAATATTAATAGCAAAGTTTATAAATACATAATAAAAAAAGGAATCCAGCATATAAAACCTAACATTGGTTAAGATCAACATTATGCAATAATAAATAATTTAAAGCTCAATTTCCATAACTTGAACAAAACAAAAACTTTTGAAATCAGGTTGGTTTTTAAGCTTGAGAGATGGCTTGTCATGACCTTTGTTGTTAGGCTTGATTTTGAAGAAAAAAATGGTTTATTCTTTAAGTAAATTATATTGGATCAACTCGAAATGGATTGTTAATCTTGAGATTTTGATGTATATGGTACCCGACAAGTAAATATTGGTTTAAGAATCCATTTTAACTCTTTTTTTTTGTTTATGTTTGAACTTTAATTTTATTTTGTTTGTGAGTTTCTTAACACAAAATATATTAGGTTTTAAAGATTTAGATATGGATTATGTTTTATTAATTTGATTAAGTGGAGATTTAATGAAACGATGATGGCAATGAAGATCATATTTAGGTTACAAAATGGGATAAGATGACCAAAAATCTTATTGCAAGGTACCATAAGCACGTAGAGGTTGGAGGTGGCATGTTTATAGTTACGTTCTTGAGCTTTAATATTATTCAACTTAGTCCTATTGTTGAAGATAGAAAAAAATAATTAGAAGATATTTTTTTATTTTCTAATTTGATTTTTTTAATGATAAGAAATGAACATATTTTCTAATTTTTCTGTAAAAGAATAAAGACAAAAAGGAAGATTGGAGATGTAAAATGAATAATATATTTTTATTTATATAAACTTTCATAGAAATGAAAGTATTTTAATATACTACTTTTTCATTAAATCTAAGTCCATCACTAATTAATTTCTTTTTAAAATATGGCTAAATATATCTTTATATAACAGCTTAAGTTTCCAATTAGCTCTTACATCTCTAGTGATGTCAATTTAACCTTTGAGTAAAAGACATTTCTAAAGTTAAGTGATCACACATCACATGTTTTGATTCTAAAAATAAACAAGCTATCTTTATACTTTGAGGTTTGTTTTTAGAAAATCCTTATATATTATAAATACCCATTATATTTATAATTTTTATTAGACCTGGAAAAGAGGGCATTTTTTTTATTAAAATATTAAACTTATAAGTTACTTGTAATAAATTTACAGAAGTTTAATTACTTTGGATGACATATCACAAACAATTCTAATGGATTTAAATTACGGATCTCATTTTAGTTTAATTTTAACTATCATGTTAAAGACATATGATATAGATATATAATATTATGATTAATGAGTTATTTGGATTGAATATGATCGTTTATCATGTGTTTAATAAACACATACGAAGAGAGAGACAAACTACGAACATTTTTGTTTTTATAAAATACTAGAAGGAGAACCTAGTATTAAAAACTAAGTTGTTTGGTATTTTCTCTATTTATATTCTTTAAATATTTGGGAAAAAATAGGAAAATAAAAAAAGTTGTTTTTAAAATTATTTTTTACATAATTAAGATATGTTTTGAATGTCAGATCTAATGGGTTATGTCTCGAGTTTTGGTTGGGATTTGGTGCATGATGCCTCAGATTCAATCCAATACCAGGTTTAAGGAGCTTGAGGATTTGGGCTAGGACTAGTTTTAGGGTGCTCGAGATTCTATTAGGGCCAATTTTAGGGTTTGGGTTAAGAATTGGATTAGAAGGCTCGAGATTTGGTTCTAGACCATATCGGGTTGAGGAAAACACTTGGTTCGAGGTGACCGAGAGTCAGTTTAGACTAGGTTCAGAACGATCAAGGTTTAGGCCAGGACCTTGTTTAGGGCACCTAGAGTTCGGGTTAGGACCTAGACTAGGGTGTCTGAGAGTTTGATCTAACAACTGAGGTTTGGCCTAAGGTTAAAGAGTCGATCGAGGTTCAGTTGAGACCTAGTCCATGGTGCTTAAGCGTTGAGCGGGGACCAGGTTTGTAATAATTAGGGTTTAAACTCGGACCTAGTCCAAGGAGTTTAAGAGTTGGTCTAGGACTAGGTTCGAGATGATCGAGGTTCAGGTTAGGATTTGGTCCAAGGCAATTAGGGGTCTGAGGTGCTTTTGGTTCAAGTTGGGCCATTGTTTAAGGTTAGGGATGCATTAAGTTCAAGTTAAGACCTAGTCTAGGATGCCCGTGATTAGAAATGCACCGAGGAGTGGAATTGAGACGTTTAAAATTCAGGATAAAAGCGTGTTTAATATTGTGGTAGCAATTGCTTTTCAAAGTGCTTTTCGCTTAGAAATGCATTAAAATAATGTTTTTTTATTTTTAAAATTTATTTTTTACATCAGCACATCAAAACGATTCAAAAACATATAAAAATAATTTAAAAAAATTGTTTTTTGAATTTTCTCAAAAGCGTGTCCACACGCCGTATTGCCAAATAGACTAGTGTCAGTGTTTAGACTAGTAATAAGTTTGTGGCACTAAAGTTTGAGATAGGATCATATGGTTCAAAGAGAGATTAGGATCAAGTATTGAGCCAGGACTAAGTACAAGATGCTAAAGAGTTGGCTTTAGGTCAAGTTCATGGTGCATCGGGATCACGTTTGAAGAAATTGAGTTTCTAGTTCTAAAAGTCTAAGAGTTAGTCCCAATAACTTTAGTATCCAACTAGATATGTTGCTCGCACTTCGCCGTGGAACGTGCTAATTTTGCTTTTATGTAAAAAAGGTGTTATGCTAACAATAATTCAAACCCCGAGTCATTGGTTCAAGTGGTAATTTAAATAGTATAAAACAACAACAACAATAAATAAATTTATACAAAAAAAAACAACGAAAAAAAAGATAAGAAGAATCACACATAAGCCTATTTGGATTATCAAACAATTCAATGCTAACTTGATTGATGGAAAACCGCCAAAAAAAAAAAGAAGCAAAAACATGAGCTAAAAAAAAAGGCAAAAAAACTAAGAAAACCTATGCAAACCTTCTAAACCTAGTCTAATCTAAAAACTCGCAACTCATTAAATCATGTACTCGAGTTCAATTAATAAACTTAAATGTCATCCAATTTGATTTTGAAAGATGGAATTGTTGAAAAAATATTAATAAAAAAACAACAAAAAGAATGAATATAAAATTTGAGAGAAAAATGCCTAAAGAGGATGAAGTCTAAAAAAAAAGGGGAATGATCCCAAACAAACTAAATAGTAATTAAAAAAATAAGTATCAAATTTTAAAAATTAAAAAAATCATAGTGGGTGAAACTACAAAACATTTGTAATCTGATAGATTAAAAAAATGATAGGGGTTGAAATTGAAAAAAATAATCATAGAGAGCTAAGCTAATAGAACAAAAAAAAAAAACTAAACCAAAAAAATAAAGGATAAAAAAAATAAGATAACATAAGCTCAAAAAAAAAAAAAAAGAAAAAAAAAGAAGAGAAACAAAACAAACCTGTGAGAACCTCTTAAACTTGATCTAATATCTAAAACCCGCAACTTGTGAGATCTTGTATCTGAGTTTAATCAAGATACTTAACTCTCAATAAATTTATTTTTGAAGGATAAAATCAATGAAAAAATATTAATAAAAAAACTTGCAAAAGAAAAAAAATAGGGATAATTTTTTTTAAAAAAAACCCAATGGGGATGAAATTTTAAAAAAATAATTTAAATTGATCCAAGTAAGATTAAAAAATCATAGGGGGTAAAATTAAAAATCATTTGTAATATAATAGATTATTTATAGATTAAAAAATAGTAGGGGTGAAATAGTAAAAAATTATAAAGAGCTAACATAATAGAATCAAACTGAAAAAAATAATAAAATAAAACTAAAAAAAAGGATAGAAAAAGAAGAAAATATCAGTTTAGAAAAGGGGAAAAAAACAAAGCAAGCCTGACAAACCTCTTAAACTTGGTCTAATATCTAAAAGTCGTATCTCATGAAATCTTTGACTTAAATTCAATTAAGAAGCCTAATTCCAACCAATTTATTTTTGAAGGATGATATCAGTAAAAACTTATTAATAAAAAACCCTGCAAAAGCAACAATAAAAATGAAAAAAAATTTTGATAGAAAAAACCCAAGAGGGATGCAATTTAATGAAAAAAAATAAAAAATAATCCCAAATAAAATAATCATCAATTAAAAGAATAAGAACCAAATTTTAAAGATTAAAATAATCATAGGTGGTGAAATTAAAAAATATCTGTAAGAACCAAACAAACCCGAGAAAACATTTTAAACCTGGTCAAATTTTAAAAACTTTCAACCCATGAAACCTTGTATCCGGGTCCAATCAAGAAGTTTATTATGAGTCAATTTAAAAAAATCACTTTTAAAAACTTGTCAAAGCAAAAAAATTGGCAATTAAAAGAACATGCATTAAATTTGATAGGAAAAAATAAAGGGTGAAATCACAAAACAAAATTAATTTAAAAAATGATCCCAAATAAAAACTTTTCAATCCCAAAAAATTAGTAATAAAAAGAATAATGATTAAATTTGATAAGAAAAAAAAAAAGTAAAAGAGGGGGAAATCACAAAATAAAATCAATTTAAAAAATGACTAAAAAAAATAGCAATAAAAAAATAATGATGAAATTTGAAAAATAAAAAAATTCGAGAGGGGTAAAATTATAAAAGGTATACCAATTTTATAGATTATCCAAGATTAAAAAAATCATAATAAAAAGGGATCAAATCTCAAGAACCAACAAATTAAAGGGTTGTTCTTGAATTTTTAAAAGGTTGGCGCAAAAATCTAGGTGGAGAGAGAGAGAAGAAAAGAGAAAAAGATATGTCTGCTAGGGTCTAACCGCCATGAATGGAGGCACATGTGTTGCCTTATCAAGTCGGGGACGCCGAGATATTTCAAACAGTGCCCAGAAGGCGGTGTTTGGTGGCCACCCACACACTTTTTTAATTATATTCAATAAATATAATTTACAACAATGCCTCTGAGTATCTTTAAAATTTACAATAAAAATAAAATAAAATAACAAAAAAGTCATTGGAAGAGTTTAATTGGTTTTATTTTTAAGGGTTTCAAAGTAATTCCACTATTTTATAAAAATATAAAGATACACAAATACTCGAGTAGAAGGCAATTGATTATTTTATTTAAGAGCTAAATAAATAATTTGAATGTGCGTTTAAAAATAAAATTATTAATATAACACTATACATTCAACAAAAAAACATTTATGTCATGGTGAAAAGACCATGTTATCCCAATACTAAGTTAAAAGATTTAATGGTCAAAAATAAAATATTTTAATAATAGTAAATTATATCTTAAAATTTAACTTTACTATCTAACTTAGTTTTTCTTAATTAAAATCAAATGCATTTTTTGAAAAAAAAGAAGAAGGAAAAGCTCGTGAACCAAATAAGTTATAATATAATATAATATAATATAATATCTCATAAATACGAAAGGATTTATGAGAGACAACTCTTGAATACGAGGATAAATCGAGGTATTTAACGTATCAGATTTATGAAATCAAAATATATCATGTGCAACTCACGTCACTTTTAACTTCGTTTCCGATGAACCAAAGGATACAAAGATCTATTGGATAATGATAATTTATTGAGGGATTAAACTGGTACTATAATGCACACTGATGCACGCTCTTTCGATTTGATTTTGATAAAGGAAGAGAGAGCGATAGACAGACAGAGGAAGCCAAGAGACGAGGCAATTTTCTCGAATTGAAAAGTAAAAAACACGATGGGTGGTGGTGGTGGTGAATTGAGATACGAGATTTCACAAAATGCCTACATAAAACTAGTACTCCACTCTCTCAAGCACAAAACTTCCGCCGTCAACGGGGTTTTCGTTGGCCGCTACTGTGACGATGGTGTCCAGATCATCGACTCTGTTCCTCTGTTCCACAACCACCTAGGTCTCCTGCCTCCTCTCGAGATCTCTCTCATCATGGTAAACAACTAGCTCTCAAGATTTTCTTTTTCACTTTTGATAAATAAAAGTAAGATCCTTTGTTAATTCAATTTAATATATACTTGTTAGTTATAATTTGAAAAGTTCTGGGATTGATTTATACTTGTTACGAGATGAGACTGATGGGTTTTTTTTTTTTTAAAAATGGTTTTCTTGAATTGTTTGTGAATAGATAGAGGAGTATTATGGCGCTCGAGATTTGGGTATAGTGGGTTACTTTCATGCAAATGAGAGGTCTGATGATGTGGAGCTTGGTAATGTTGCAAAGAATATTGGCGATCACATCTATCGCTACTTTCCCCAAGCTGCCATTCTTTTGGTATGTATTCTTTCTGTTGTAGATGATGTTACTCTTGTTTGTTGTTTCTTGCTGGCTTTCATTTTGAACCCTTTTGTTTTTTTTTTTTTTTTTAATTTCTCTTTAGTTAGATAACAAAAAGCTTGAAGCTTTGCCAAAGGGGAAAGATCGGCTCCCTGTTATGCAGGTTAGTAGCTTTGTCTTATCCCGGTTGTATTATTTGGAAGACATTTATGAACTGAAACATCTAATGTTTGCTGGGAACATTTAGCAAGTGTTGGTGCCATCATAAAAGAGCCTTTGGTTGCCTATGCAGTGACTAAGAAGATAAATATTACATTATCCTTCTATAACCTTTTCTGAGTGGCGTCACAATCACTGCTTTTGATATATCCACAGATTGGACTATAGTTTATGACCAGTTTGCCTGGGGTCAATGGCATGCCTATGATTTATTCCACAGAGAATGAATCAATCCAATTTATGTTGTTTTTCATGGTGTTTTATCTACTGATTTGGGCTGCTTGGGAGGGAAAAAAAGGGGGTGCAAATCTGGCATTTTTCGTTGTTGTTACTGATATGGCAGGGATAAGAGGTGTGTGTGTGTAGGATACAATTGTCATTATAAAAAAAGAACAAGGAGAAGCGCCTTTTCCATTATGCTTTTAGTGGGTGGAAAAATTTGGATAACTTCTTCTAGATGTTTCCCAACCCCAAGCTTTATCATGGAAAAATGAAAGTCTTTTTCCTTTTTCCAATTTGTAAAAATAATTTATTAGTCTTTATGAGAAACAAAAAATATTTGATTTTGATGGTTGCTGTAAGACTAATTGAAGAGCACTGAGGGGTGTCTAAAAATGCTGTTGCACATTGTGACAATGAAAGATATGCAAATCAACATGAAGTTTTCTGTAAGCCTACCAGTCTGCTATACTTGATGTCTGGCGCTTTTTGCTCTCCAATTTCAATGTCTGAATAATCTTGCATAAATTTAATTTTCCACAAGAACTCTCTCTCTTGATCTCGAATAGAAACACAGGCTTCCATTCCAAATTCAAATGATTTACATTAGAGTTGATAGCCCCAGGCATAGTCTCTAAGAACAGTTGCTTATCCCGAGAGCTAAAGCTAGTCTAACACATTCATGAGCTGCTTGACTTGGCATCACCATCTCTTTTTTAAAAGAGAGGGTTGTGCTGTGTGAGAATTCGTTCTGTGTTATGGTTTATGGACAACGTGGGTCCATGATATGTTAGTATTTGGCCATTGTTTCTAGTATTTTTCCTACGAGGAATTGTATGATGTGTAATTTGTCTGAAATCGGATCAATCCATATTGATTCACTGCCTCCATTATGTTGTTGCTAGCAAATCAAGTTGGGTCTCAATTTATTCTCCAGTTGGATTTGGGCGGAATTGAGTGAGTTCATTTTGTGTTTTAAGTTTGGGTTTCCATTTGTATTTGGAACTGGTGTGCAGCCCTGTCTTGATTTGTGTGAAAATTTCATGTCTGTTTGGGTCTCCATTGTATGGATGAATAATGCACATGCATTGAATTCTGTGCTGGGATGGAGTGATATCACAAAAGGAAGAGCCATGGTGTTCTATGTGGAGAGATTGATTTATTTATGAGATTTTAACGAATCCATTGATTTTAATAATTCATGTTACTATGACCCTGCATTATCTATTACTTGAACAGGAAGCTCTCAGTTTGCGTTTGGGTCTAATTTTACTAGTTTGTAATCACGCCATTGGCTTCCCATTTGCAATTAGAATCCTGTAAAAGTTTCAGGAGGTAGGCAACACGCGATGTACTCTATCAATAGAGTGAGTTCAATTGATGGTTGTTCCTTGTGCATCAACTATTACACTATCATTTTCCACCAGGAGGCTTCTGTAATCTGCATTTGTTACTGTATGGATTCCATAATGCAATTGGCATTGCCTCTCCTATTTCTGGTTGTGAGTAGCTTAAGAATTTCCCTTGTGCTCACGAATTGTGCATACCAATCCTGTTTTCTGAGCATCAGGGCAGATAGTAGCATCTGTATGAAGCTTGACATTACCTTGTGCTGGGGGCATCCATACTTCTCTTCAACTAGCTTTTAAACTCTCATGTGATCTCTCTGTTGCTGCTCTGTAGTCTGATAGGAAGTTAATGGCTCTATTGATGATAACTATAACTCTACTTAGATGCCAGATTTAATTGTTTATCCATATCTCGTGATTTATAGATATGTTGGAATATCAGTGATCATCTGTCAAGTTACCTTTTACAGACATGCAACTTGCTACGTGCCTACGTGTTTACTGATCTGAGGTCTTTTTCATAATATCAGCAACATGATATGTTTTTGGTGTAGTTATCTGTTTGAACTTTTCTTTCGAGACTTCATTAATTTCTTGGTTTCTCCTATGTTAGCATCTCGACAGTTACTTTTGTGATTATTCTGTTATAGTTCACTGCTGTGTGCAAAAATTAAACAATCTCGTCCCCCTGCCATCTCACCACCATTAATTCATACCACTTACTAATTGATAGATGAACACTAGTATGATGGTCCCATTTAATGAATTTTCAGTCAAGCGGCTAAATACATTTGTTCCCTTGTACTAGCTTTATACAAGGGATGCATCCAAGAACTGGAAGCTAGCTGGATCTGATGGAGGCTGCCAATTGACAACTAAGGAACCAGCAGCAAATGCTGTTCTATTGGATTATATTTCATCCAAGAAGTGGGAGGATGTGGTAGACTTTGATGACCACCTTGATGACATTACCAAGTAAGCATCATATGCATGTGTGAGTGTGAGTGTGAGTGAATGGTGTCTTCTGTTTTCATATACATGCAGACAAGTTTAGCATCAGGCACTGCTTTGCACCTTATTTATTCATAGAAATCACATCAGCAATTTGTATTTGTATTTGCAGGGACTGGCTGAATCCAGAACTCTTCAAGTAAGGTTGGCCCCAGACATGCACATGGACCAGACGAAATTTAAATGTTAATGATATGGATGATCATTGGCCTCGTGGTTGCCATGACTAAGAAAATCTTGCAGTGATATATGTGTTAAATTGTGAAGTTTCCCAGATAAGGAACCCGATATTTTCTTCTGAGAAGTAGTACAGTGTTGGAGTTAAGAGTTTAAAAGTGGAATGGCTGCCCCTCTCCATAAATACATCATCACTACTATCTGTTTAATGTCCTATTTTCCTCATCAAATTTACTGGATATGTAGTTTGGTAGGTGATTTCCTAAGAGTTCTTGTATTGATGCTATATCATGTGATCTGTTCTTCATTGGAAGCTCGTTGTGCGATCTTGAGGGCAAAGCATTAGCCCTCATACAATTGAATTCAAAAAGAATATTTGTACTGGAGAGGTAAGGCTAGAAAAAAGGGCCAACTAGTATGCTGGTAGTCGATGTGGGGTAGTGCCTCCCACTACCTCATCTCAATAAGAATATGCTAGTATGCTAGCAGTCCAATAACTCGAGAAAGGCAAGCCTCAGGAAACAAAATAAAAATAAATAAATAAATAAAGGGGCTCTGCTATAGGAAGACACATGGCATTGCTATATTGTGGATTATAGTGTAATGATATTTTTCTTGTTCAAATTATAGCAAGAAAAGAGTGGATTAAGAGGTAAAATGATTTTTTCATTGAGTTTAATTGGTATTTTCAAATTCAATGAGATGAATTAAATTCCTCACATTTTTACATTGTTGTTGTATAGTCCAGTTACTATTTACCTTTGGAATAAAAAACAATTGTTTGGCTAACAAGGATTTCAGTTTTTTTTTTTAATCAAAATAGCTAAAAGATTAAAATACTTAAAAAAAAAAATGCAAAACTTGCTATCAGGGTATTTATATCCTTTTATTATGATTTTTTTTTCATTTTCAATTTGCATGAGGGGCAAATTAGTATTTTAATAAATAATAAATCTCATAAAAATAAAAAAGTATTGGTGCGTGTGTATAATAATGCTACCCGTGTTTTTTGGGTAACATGTGTGATGACGTTTGACGAGAAAAAAAAAGGCGAACCACTAATCACTCAAAAGCTCTGGTGGAGGCATAATTGATGGATGTGGAGCGTGTGTTCAATTCATGGTGGTTCAGCCGATGAAAGTGGAGTGTGCGTTTAATTCGTAGTGGTTGACTTTTTTTTTTATTGTTGTTTTTTTGTTTGTTTTTGTTTTTTTTTTCAATTTTAACATTTTATTTTATTTAATTTTTGTTTACAGTCTTGGTCTTCATTCTCTTGATTGCTATTTTTTTTATTATTTGGTTATTTTATTTTGTTTTTGAGTTTGTTCCATAATTATTTTCTTTCATTTAGTTTTTGTATTAGATTTGGTTCTCATTATTTTGATTGTTATTTGTTTGTTTGTTTTTTTTTAATTTATTTTAAGATTGGAAATTTTGCTTCATTATTTTTTCGTGTTTGCCTTCTATGTGTTAATCCTAGTCTCATTACTCGAGTCATTGGTTTTGAATTTTAGCCCCGTTTAAGTTCAATCTTTTTTTTTTAGTTTCTTTTTTACAAATTGATTTTTCTTTGAATTTTTTTTCTTGATATTTTTTTAAATTGATTTTTTTTTTACCTTTATCCTATGACATTAAATTATAGGCTCTTCAGCTTTGTGATTTTTCCACTTTCCTTTCTATTAGGTTATCTCAGGTTTGAGTTAGTAAAGTTAACCCAGGTAGACTTATGTTTCTTTTTCAAAATTTTTGTATTGATTTAACTTCGGTCTTTTATTCGATGTCTTTTTTTTTTTAATTTAAATTTCTTATCCCACTCTTGTTTCACGTGTAGTAGGTTAGTCAAGTTAATCTGAATTGACTTTGATTTTTTTTTCTTTGATGTTTTTTTCCCTCAATGTCATCCTTTGACATTAGATTATTGAGCATTGAGATTTATGGTTTATTCCTCTTTTCTTTTTACATGGTTATCCCGATCTCATATCTCGGGTAGCGAGTTAATCAAATTATCCCAAGTTGCTTAAGGTTATCACCACCTAGACATTTTTTTTTTACATTGAAAAAATTTGACTAGGCACACGGCGTAACATGACCCACTTAAATAGTCGAATGACATTTAACGTAGCCATTGCCAAAGCCTTGTTGTGGACAACTTTGACGAAATCAATTCAACAGTTAGTCCCCGTTTATTTGCTGGAAAGTAGTTTTCTTTTGAAAAGTGGTTGTAATGGAAAATGAGTTCTTAGAAATCAAATTATTTTTTGATGTTTGGTAGTGTCATGGAAAATAAGTTGGAAAACACTTTTCGGTATTTGGCTATGTCATTGAAAATGAACTGAAAAATAACTTTTTAATTTTTTAATTTTTTTCAAGTTTATTAAAAGAACAAGGACCAAATGTGACATACATAAAAAAATTAAAGGAGGATGAAATTGGAAAAAAAATCCAATTGCATAAATTATTTCAAATAAAACAAATAGCAATCAAAAGAATAGAGACTAAATCTAACAAATAAAAAAAATCAAAAGAGGATAAAATTTAAAAAAATCAATTTTATAAATTATTTCATATAAAATAAATAGCAATTAAAAGAATATGGATAAAATTTGATAAATAAAAAATTTCAATTAAGAAAAGAATAAGAGAAGAACAAATAACAATCAACAAAATAAGGATCGTAGTTGGTATAAAAATTAAATTCTAAGGGATGAAATTGAAAAAAAAACTCAGATTTTGTGTGGATATGAGAAGAACGAAGAATTTAGGGTTTGTTGAAGTAATGATAAATTAGTTTAAAATATCATCAATTAGGGTTGATAGGATGTAGTAGAATATGAAAATAAGTTATATTAATATTAAATTAATTATGTGTTGCATTTAATTTTGGATAAGTTGCTAAATTAGAGATTTTGGGTGGATTGTTAGAATCAGCTAATAATATAATTAACTATGCCTGACAATTTCAAGCAATAGAACATGAATACAGTAAGATTATGACAAATTACACGTTGTATAGGATTAATGATAAGTTGATGAATTTGATATTTTCTTTGAATTATTTTAATTTTCTATGAATGTGGGTTTGATTTAATACAATTAATTATGAAAATATCCATTAGATTTCATATCATGAATTATATTTAATTTTGGTGAAGTTTGCTTTTATGTTAAATTTTGAGAATTTAATTGAATTTGCTATGAATTTTATCAATTAGGGTTGGAGTAATGTAATTTAGTTAAAATTACGTCTAATTGACTAGAATCTGATTTGTTTCTCTTATAACATATTTATGTTATATTATTATGCTGGCACTATTGTTCCTGATGTAAATAATAGTATCATATCAATTAAAATTTTATCGTGATTTAAAATGAGACATTTGATTAAATGTCACGGTTCTAAATCGTGATAAAATTTTAATTGATTTCACTGTTCAGAAACACAACATTTAATCAAATTTTGCATTTTTGAATCGCGACATTAATTAAATATCAAAATTTAGAACCACGACATAAAAAATGTGCTATTTCATCTAAACTTTTTGCTGCTGCGTTGATTCACCATTTCTTTTCATTTTGTATGCTGCCCAGTTTGTCCAAGAATAATATGTAAATATGAACTAAAAATGGATAAGGAAATTATGTCCTCTTCCTCTCTATCTTATTCCCTTATCTATTTCCCACCATCATCCCTCACTTCTCAAAACCTAAAAAATAATGATCTCTTTATCCACAATTTCAACACTATATTTGAGGTAAAACAACTTCATGCCTGTTTTATCAAATCCAACACTCATCTCTCTATCCTCCCTTTAACCAAAGTTGCTTTTGTTTGTGCTCTCTCCCTCTCATTCTCTTATACCCAACAAATATTTTCTCATCCCTTGTGATGGATCAAGATTTATTAGTATTTTTTAATACTACATAGAAAGATCACTTTTAGCACAAGCCCATAATAGTCATGGGCTTAATTACTCAGATCATATCCATCACCTGTGGGCTCAAGTCCCAAGAGGGATCACTCTTATCATTGTGATACCTTTACATAAAACAGGTATTCAAGGCGTGCTACTTGTCATTATTATGAGACAGATAACAATCACCACTCCTTCTATTCCACACCACAGTACTTTTGCACCCTGGAACCCAGCAGATAAAAAATCAAAAGGTGATCAACCTTTGAGCATATCCAAGAAGCTACCTACAACTCCATCATGTGCAGGGCTTCCCTTTGTCTAGAAAAGTATTGAATAATCGGATTCCTCAAGACTATATCTCTATAACTATGAGCTTGGATAACTATGATGGTCTTGTCGATCTAAGAGAACGTGTGCAAAATATGCTTAGTAGCTTGGAGTTGGTAATTCAAGATAGTGACGCAATGTGAAATACTCCATATAACCTTTAGAGAGTCTGCATGTGCCTAGTGTAACAACTTGGAACTAGATTCTTTTAAAGAATTCAGAGATCTATGACCTAAACTGGTAGTGTATTTCAATACAAATATACCTATAAAGAAGAGTTCTATAAAGGTTTTTGGGGTTACCCAATCAGATGGTGAATCCACAAGGGTATATTTGAAGAGGTTTAATGAGGAGATGCTTAAAGTGGAAGAGTTGATTAAGCCAGGGGCTTAAAGGCTATAATCAATAGGGTGAGGGAACGTGCTTTATAGAGAGACCTTTATGCCTTACCTAAAAAATATTTGCTTAAGGTGAAACAAGTCATGAAGAATCATATACAGGTGGAAGAGGCAAGTGTGTTGCGATACGAACCTCCCTGTTTTTATAAGGATAGTCAACCTGAAGGACCTTCTAGGTAGAATCGTTCCCCTATTCAGAACTCGATCTTTAAGGTCATCCCATAATCAATTGCCATATCCTGATAGGTTTTTCACTTCATTGAACACCATTATCATTCAAGTCTATACCATAATTATAGGTAATGAATTTGTCCAATATCCGCTGCCAATGAAAACCACTCCGTACACACGAACCTCTAATAAGTATTGCATGTTCTCCTAGGATAAGGGGCATGAAATCGAACAATGCTATACCTTGAAGAATGAGATTGAGCGGTTGATAGCTGATTGTGCATCAAAAGTATCATTAAGTCTCTTATTTTACATATGTATTTATTGTTTTTATTTGGGTTTTTTTATAATAATTGATGTGCTTTTTAGTAATGAAGTTTCTTTTAATGTTTCGATAGGTTTTTGGAGCTTAAATGAATTATTTCAGAAAATTCAACGTCGGAATTCGGAACAAAGAATTGAAGAGA